>Ga0315298_1000125_pt1 | contig 147861 bp, 111 predicted proteins | sample WHS_1_MG_FD_203077 | JGI IMG/M metagenome (GOLD analysis project Ga0315298, IMG submission 203077) | Extremophilic microbial mat communities from Washburn Hot Springs, YNP, Wyoming, USA - WHS_1_MG | ecosystem: Environmental > Aquatic > Thermal springs > Hot (42-90C) | place: USA: Wyoming...
CTTGATCCTGCCCCCCTCACCCTCCCCTCTCCCTCCAGGGAGAGGGAATTGGCCGGTCCCCGACCGGGCTGTGGTAGTGCCCCAGGCCAGGTGCCTTCGCCTCACCCTCTCCCCGCTGGGAGAGGGAAAAGGTTGGCGGGTGCCGCGGGATGTGGTGTCCGTCCTACTGGGTGCGGAAGAGCCTTGTTTCCCCCGCCTCCATGGAGAAGCGGTACTGCCGGCCGCGGCGGAGGACCACCTGGCCAGTATGCACGTCGGTCAGGCTGCCTGCCTCGGGTAGGACAAGGGTCTTGGAGCCGGAGGCGGTGGCGTGCACGGAGACCAGGCTATTGCCGGCGGCCACGATATCGTCGGAGGCCAGGTAGATGTGCACGCCCGCACGCCGGGCGATGGCCCGCAGCAGGCTCGCGGTGGCGCGGGGCGGGCCCAGGAAGACCGACTGCCAGCCGCCTTGCTCCTTGAGGGCGGCAGCAACTTGGCCGTTGGCAGTGTAATGGGCCAGCGGCCAGGCCTGGGGGTCGGTGACGGCGAAGAGCGGCGCGTAGGCGGCGTCTGGGCCAAACTCCTGCAGGCGCACGCCTGGCAGCGCCGCCCGCGCCTCCTTACCGATGGCGGCCGTCGCCGGAATGGGGGCGCTCTCGGCAGTTACGGTCATCCCCACCAGGTCGCTGACGAGATCGGCGCCGGTGCGGTCGCCCGCCACGAAGCCGGGGGCATAAACCCAGAGCGCGGTCTTGCCTGGCCGGCGGACCTGCTTCAACAGCGCCCGGCGCTGGGCGTCGTCCAGGGCGAAAGCATCCAGGAAGATGTAGAGTTTGGGCCAGGGCACCTTACCCGCGATCACGTCGGAGAGCAGGTAGAAGCCGAGCGGCGCGCCCATCCGGTACAATTCCTGGCGGAAGCCGGAGAGGGCGGGCGCGCTCACCTGCACCCCATAGGCCAGGTGCAGCAGGCTGGCCTCGTCCACCACCACCGCTACCTCGGGCCGGTAGGGCCGGGGCGAGCGCATGCCTGCTTCGTAGGTGCGCCGGAGCCGGGCGCAGTTGTCCCAGATTGGCGAGGACTCGAGCCATCCCTCCCCGGGCAGGTCCATCCACCACAGCGCGGCGCCGCGGGTGGCAATGTGGGCGAAGTTGCGATCGTGCACCGCCAGGGTCTGGGGCAGGGTTTCCGCCCGGCCGTAAGGGTCGTCCGGGGAGGACAGGTAGGTGCGGGTGTCATCCTCGTTGAGCCACAGTTTCCCGTGCAGTTGGACCGAATCCACCAAAGACATGAAGGCCCCCATGCCCCCGGGCTGGCGGTCGCCGTAGGAGACGGGCGAGCAGACGATATCCACGTCGGGGCAGTCGAGCAGCCGGCCCAGGGCCAGATGCCCCGAGGCGGCAGGGCCGGCGGGCAACCCCGCCAGTTCGAATATGTAGCCGTAAAACAGGACAACGAGTTTGCGGCCCCCCGTCTCCCGCTTGATGAGATGGGCAAAGCGCTCCAGGGGCTGCTCCATGGCCGCCTGCTGGAGGGTGTTGAACTCGATCAGCCGGCGCTGGCGGATGGGGTCGAGGAAGAGGCTGTCGCCCAGCGCGCGGCGCTCCTCGGCGGTGGGCACGAGCGCCGTGTCATCATGCACGCAGCGCCGGAAGGCCTCCTGCATGGGCGCCTCGAAACCGGCCAGGCGAGCCTCCCAGGAGCGGTCGTAGAACCACTCGCCGGTGTGCTGCCCGCAGGGGTGGTAGCCCAGGACGTGGTCGCCGTACTTGGCCTCCAGGTGGCGCACCAGCAGCACCAGCGATTGCCCCGCGGCCTCCTCCCAGGCGGCCGAGGCCATGCTGGGCAGCCCGCGGTCGCCGTTGTCGTAGAGCATGAGGTCGTCCCGGTGCTGCTCCACCCACCAGCCGGGCAGGTTGTCGAGGCCGAAGCGGGGCAGGAGCAGGGCCCGGGGGTTGGCCGCCAGGATGGCATCAATCTTGGCATCCCAGGAAGCGAAGTCGGGCTCCCGGCCGGGGGCCGCCGCCGGCAGATTGTGATCCACGAAGGAGACGATATCCACCCCGGCCGCCGCCGCTCGGCGCACCGTGCTCAGGCCCGCCTGCCAGTCGCCGCTGGTGGGGTTGACGAAGAGCACCAGCGGGGCCACCGCCCGCCCGTTGATCTCCAGGCGCGGCCCGCCGAGAGATGCCACCACCCGGGCCGAGAGCGATCCCCCGGCCGCAGGCGAGATCGCCAGCAGGGTGAGGCACAACGCGGCCACTACCAACCCGGCCGGCATGCTCATGTGCTGCCCCCTACTTTGCCGTCGTTCCCTGCGCGTCCACGGAGCCGTCCTCGAAGCGGATCCAGGTCTCGAAATGCCAGGGGTCGGACTCCTTGATCAGGAACACCCGCCCGCCCCGGCCGCGAGCGGCCCGGGGGTCGCCCTCCTTGAGGCTGTAGCCGTCGTAGCCGGCCGAGTAGTCATAGCCCAGGCGCACGCCAAACCACTCACCGACGTAGGTGTTGGTGTGGTCATGGCCGCAGAAGACGCCCTTGACATCCCCCCGGTCCAGGAGGGCGGCAAAGAGCCCGCTGTTCACGTTGGCCGGGCACTCGGGCTCGTTGCGCTCGCCCAGGAACTTGCCGGCGGCGATCATCTGGCCGAACTCGAGCAGGGGGATGTGGAAGAACATGATCCCCGGCACCTTGCGCCCGTACCTGGCCTCCAGGCTGCGGGAGGTGCGCTCGTACCAGGCCACCTGGTCACAGTGGATCCAGTCATAGCCGCCGATGGGCTCGGGGGCGTACATGCCCGAGTCCAGCAGCCACAAGCAGAACATGGGCTTGCCGTCACGGCCGGCCACCAGCAGGTCGTCATTGCCGGCGCCGTGGATCGAGGGCCCGACTACGTTAAGGTTGTGGGGATAGGCGGCGTAGAGTTTGATCACCGCGGGCTTGTCCAGGTGAGTCTTGGCAAAGTGCTCCTGGTCGTGGTTGCCAAAGACCATGGCCCAGGGCACCCGGCGCTCCTCCATGGGCGCGGCCACCTCGGCGATGGCCCGCTGCAGATCGGCCGGGGTGTCGCAGCCGCCACCGCTGACCCCGTCGCCAGCGATGATGACCATGTCCGGCTGCTCGCGGTCGAGCACCTTGCCCATGGCCGCCGCGGTGCGGGGGTCAATCGGCTGGCTGTGGTGGAGGTCGGAGAACATCACCACCTTGAAAGTGCCGTCGGCGCGGCAGCGCAGGGCGGGTTTGGCAGCGAAAGCCGTTGTCACCAGGGCCAGGATGAGGAACGCGAATAGGAGGAGGCGCAGCCGACCCGTGCTCACGGAATAACCTGCCTTTCCCGCCCGGGAGGGGCGATGGGATAGAGTTCCGGGTGGGAGGTAGAGAACCTGCCGGGGGGCGGGTTTCGGGGCTGGTTCAGTAAGCAAGCGGCACAGGACAGCTGCAATGGGACAGGGTTTCGGGCTTCGGGGCGTGAGCCGGGGGAGGCATGTGGCACGCGAACCTCGCCCCCCCAGCCCTATCCGCGCGAGAGGGTGAGGAAGGCAAAACAACAGGGAGGAGACGGGGCGGGCGTCGCCAGAGCCCATGCGCAAGAGAGGGAGAGGAGAGCGAGATTTCTCGACGGGGATCCCTCGCTTCGCTTGGGATTACCGCTCGAAATGACACAACGAGGGCCCTGGGCGAAAAGGGTCCTAATCTTGCCTCAAGCCGGGGACGCGCCACCAGGTAGCCAGGGCGGCGAGGAGGCAGACTACGCTGCCGGTGGCAATGGCCAGGCGAGGGCCCAGCCACTGCGCCAGGGCCCCGATCTGCATATTGCCCACGGGGCCCATGCCGCCGAAGAGGAACGCCCGCACCCCCATCACCCGGCCCCTGAGTTCGTCGGGCGGCTCCCGTTGGAGCATGGAGTTGGAGGTGGTGTTGAAAGACATCATGCCAAACCCGATGAGTACCAGCACGGCCAAGGCCACGGGATAGGACGGCGCCAGCGCCAGCAGCAAGAGCGAGCAGGGGAAGAGCAGCGCTCCCGCCAGAGTGATGCGACCGATGTGGAAGCGGTGACCGAGGGCGGCGATGGAGCCGGCGGCCAGCAGCGAACCCACGGCGGGGGCCGACATCAGCAAGCCATAGCCCTGCGGACCGACCGAGAACACCTTGCGGGCAAACAGGGGCATGAGCGTGGCGTAGGGCATGGCGAAGATGCCGCTGATGGCCGTGAGCACGAGCAGCGACAGGGCCACCTTGTGCCCGCGCACCCAGGCCAGGCCACCGCCGATCTGCTGGAAGAGAGAGCCCTTGGGTAGCACGCGGCCGGGATGAGTACGGATGAAGGCCATGGCCACGATGAGCGGCAGGAAGGAGACGGCATTGAGGGCAAAGCAGCCCGCCATGCCGGCGCCCGCGAGCAGCACCCCCGCCACCGAGGGGCCGATCACCCGGCCGGCGTTGAAGGCGGAAGAGTTGAGCGAAACGGCGTTCAGGATGTCCTCCTTGCGCCCGACCAGTTCCAGCACCATAGATTGGCGGGTGGGCATGTCAAAAGCGTTCACCACCCCGAGCAGCCCCGCCAGCAACATCACATGCCAGACCCGGACCCTGCCGGTGTACACCAGCACGGCCAGGGCAGCCGCCTGGAAGGTGGCCGCGGACTGGGTGACGAGCACGATGCGCCGCTTGCTCCAGCGGTCCGCCAACACGCCGGCAGGGAGCGAGAGCAGGAGGATCGGCACCGTACCGCAGGCACCGACGATGCCCAGGTAAAGCGGCGAGCCGGTGAGTTCGTACACCAGCCAGCCCTGCGCCGCGTTCTGCATCCAGGTGCCCACTACCGAGATCAGCAGGCCGACCCAGAACCAGCGAAAGTCGCGGTGGCGCAGCGAGCGCAGGCCGGTGGGCCAGCGCGTGGGGCGATCGGTAGCAGTTGAGAGTAGAGCAGGCTCGGGGTCCAAGCAATCACCTCAGCCGCACGGCAGAAGATGAGCGGCATTCTTCATCTTCTGCCATCGCCGGGTGGGTTCCCTGCCTGGCGGCTGAGGCCGCGTTCCGGATCCAGATGCCACATGCCAGATTCCGAATGAGGTGACAGGGATAGTTACCTCAGAGCAACCGAATGCAGGAGGGCGCGGCCGGAGAGGGGAGAGGTAACTTTCCCACATCGAGGAGCCCACCCTTCGGCTCCGCTCAGGGCAGGCTCCGGGGCTCCCCTACGGAGTCTGGCGCGTCTCCCGGCGGAACTGCTTCACCGCCACCCGGCTCTCGGCCAGGGCCTGCTGCCAGGCGGCCAGGGAGGCTTCCCGCATGGCCTGGCCACAGGCGGCGAAGACCACGATCTCCGGCTGGGAATCGCGCAGGGTGCGGCCGCGGGTCATGCGGACCTCCAGGTCACGGTAGGCGTCGGGGTGGGCATTTCCACGCTCATCCTTCCAGTAGTACACGTGGAAGTCGGCCGGCTGCAGGGCCAGCACCCCCACGCCGACCTGCCGCGCCGGGTCCCACCACCCGCCCCAGGGCCGGTAGTAGCCAGGGACCCCGGGGGTGGCGGGCTCGGCGGGCACGTCGGGCAGCAGGTAATGGTAATAGGAGTCCGCCTGCCATGGCCGGGGGTCGTCGCTCTTGAGCCAATCCAGGCGGGCGGTGAGCCAGGGCCGGCCCGCGCGGGCGACCAGGGTGCAGGCGCAGGACCAGGCGAACTCGCGCGCGGGCTCCTGGTCCGGGCGGTCGGCCGGGAGGATAACCTCGGCCTCGCCCGGCCGGCAGGAGAGCACGGTCCGGATCACCAGGGCATCACCCACCTGCCGGACGTCCTGACGCTCCAGGCGGGCACGCACCCATTGGTCATGGCCCTCCGCCTGCCAGACCAGCGGCACCAGGTGGGCGATGGGGGTGCCCTCCCAGGCCAGCCGTGCGCATTCCTCCTCCCCCTCCCGGCCCGGCAGCACTGCCAGTCCCGACCTCGCCGCCGCAGGGGCCAGGGCAGGCGGCTGGCCGGGGGTGAGGAACACCGTTGCCACCCCGCGAGCGGGCAGGCGGGGGATGGTAACCGCCAGCCGGCGCCCCTCGGGGTCATAACCGCAGGTCAGGGCTCCCACCCCCGGCATCCAGGCGCGGCAGGGGGCGGTCGCGGGCACCCAGACCAGGGCCTGCTCCAGGTCCAGGTCGCCGGGATTGGCAACAACCAGCGGAGTACGGGCGCGCTCGCCCTCCCAGGGCAGGCCGGGGCGGTACCAGGCGAGGTCGGCGGTGTTGTCGGTGCGGTCGGTCTCCGGGATGGCCTGCTCGGGGTCCACCAGGCAGCAGACATAGTGCCCGCCCGGCCCGAAGCCATCCACAAGTGGCAGGCGCTGCTTGCCGCCGGCCGGAACCCTGGCCGGCAGATTGCGCGGGAGGCCGTCCACCCACACCCGGACGGGGCAGGCAACGGGGGCGCGGCCGGTGTTGCTTACTACGATTACCGGCCGGCCGGCCTCCAGCACCACCCGCGCCTGCAGCGCTGCAGTGTCACCGGCGTGCAGGCGGTAGATGAGCCGGTTCAGGCGGGTGGCCGCAGCGACCAGCAGGGGATAGGGCTCGTTCTGCTCGTTCACCAGGCCATAATTGCTGTCCTCGGGGAAGGTCTTGGAGATGGCCAGGGCGGGCTCGTCCACCCACATGAAGTAGTCGGACCCGATTACGAAGGGGGTGGTGAAGAGTTGGCGCTGGAAAAGCGTCCAGGCGGCGGCGCGCTGGGCCTGGGTGTCATAGCGCTGGCCCGCACCGCCCTTGCAGGGCAGCCCGGCATCCAGGGCGGGGAAGGACCACTCGGTGATCATCAGCGGGCGGCCGGTTTCACGGTGCCAGCGCGCCAGGTCCCGGGCAAAGCCCACGATCTCCCCCCGCGCCAGGTCGGCCTCGCGGTAGCAGTTGATGCTCACCACGTCGCACCAGCGGCCGGCCGCTGCCCCGGCCCCCTGGGGGATGGCCCCGGCGAACCGGCAGCCGAGCACCAGGTGGTGGGGGTCCGCTTCCCGGATGGCGCGCACGGTCTCCCCAAAGTAGCGCTCGGCAGCCATGCTCACGAAGGCGCGCTTGTCCGCCAGGGCAGCGGGGGTGGAGGGGGGCGGCTCCGTGAGTGCCAGGAGGGCCTGGAAAGAGACCAGGTGCGTCCCCCAGGCGCGGTTGAAGCGGGCGAGGTCGCCCCGGTAGCGCTGCTGGAGGAGGGCCGCCAGGGCGCGCTTGGCGGCGTGGTCGGCGGGACGGCGCAGGGCCTCGTCCGCCAGTCCACCCTCCCGCCACTGCTTGCCGAACCACTCCAACTCGTTGTCAATGAAGTAGCCAAGCAGCCAGGGGTCGTCCTTGCAGGGCGCGCAGCGCAGGCGGGCCTGCTTGCGACAATACTGCGGCCACTTGGGGCTGAAGACGTTGGGAAAGCCGGTCCAGGTGGTCTGCTCGACGATGGCATCCTGGGCGGCAAAGCCCTGGCCCAGGGCCAGGAACTCGGTGTGGGCCAGGCCCCGGTAGCGCACGGAGGCCGAGTGCCCGGCACCCAGGGTGTTGAAGCCCCAGGAGCGCAGACGGGCGGCGGTGTTGGCCGCCCAGTCCTGCTCGCTCGCGAACAGGGCCGTCAGGTTGCGGTGATAGGGGGCATAGCCGAGCGCCTCGCACCAGTGGGCGTTCCAGTTGGCATGGTCGGTGCCGATAGCCCAGAAGGGCCGGCCCTGGGGGTCCCGGAACCACCAGCGCCCCCCCGCCTGCTCGACCCGGAAGAACCCGGTCGCCCGGCCGCCGGGTCCAGTGCCGGCCGCGACCCGGTAGGCCGGGACCGGCTCCTTCCCCGGCGGGTCGCACGGCGTGACCACCTCCACCCGGAAGTCGTCGAAGCGGGTGACCACGCCCCCGTTGGCAAGACCGGCACGCCCGTCGCGGACCGAGGATGGGTTATCCAGGCGAAAGGCGATATGCGCCCGCCGCTCGCCGGTCAGTTCCGATACGGTGCCGGAGATGGCGTCGGCCCCCAGTTCCAGGCGCAGGCGATAGGGGTGGTCATATCGCCAGGCGAAGTCTCCGCCCGTACTGTCGGTCTGGGTGAGGCGCGACGACTTCTCCCCGTGGGCGAGCCAGGGGCCGTGGTACATCTCCGACAATTCCACGAAATGGCGGGCACCCTCGGCATCAGGGGCCTCCACCAGGGCCAGGTGCCAGTAGTTGAGACTGTCGCGCACGACGGTGAGGCCGGCGATCTTCCAGCCCTCGGAGACCTTTCCGGTGACGGTGACGGTCGCCTCCACTACCTGCGCCCTGGCATAGGGGGCGGGCTGGTAGAGGGCGCTGCTGCGGGCACGGTCGCGGTCGGTGAGGGCGCCGTCGGCCACTTCCCAGAACGAGGAGTCGGTAAGCCAGGTAGGCCAGGCGTCGCTGCCCGCCGGGTAGGCGGAGAAGTCATCCGTGAACGACTGCCCGGCCGCGCTCAGGGCGACCGGCAGGAGCAGGAGGAGGAGCAGCCAGGCTTTCATGGGCAGGCGGCCTCCGATAGGTGATGAAGAGGGATTCGACAAGGGAGGCAGGTATCCCGGCGGAGGATTGCAGACTCCACATTGCAGATTGCAAATGGGAGGGATCGCGCGAGAGAAGAGCGAGATCTCTCGACGGGGATCCCTCGCCGGCTCGGGACTACCGCTCGAAATGACAGAGCAGGGGCCCCAGAACCTCCGGGCTAAGGAGGGCCGCCGCCTTTCGGGTCGGCCAGCAGGCACGCGGTATGAGAGATGGGGGCGGCGAGGTGGAAGCGGGCCGCGCCCCGGCGCAGGTGCAGCAGGCAGCCAGGGCAGTCGGTGGCGATCACGTCGGGCTTGGCCGCGGCCAGGCATTCCATCTTGCGCTGCAGGATGCGCAGGGAAACCGGCTCCAGACGCACGGCGTAGGTGCCGGCAAAGCCGCAGCAGCGATCGGCCTCGGCCAGGTCGGCCAGGGTGTAGCCGGCGGCGGCCAGCAACTGGCGAGGTTGGTCATCCACGCCCAGGCTGCGCTTGAGGTGGCAGGAGAGGTGGTGGGCCACGGTGACGCCCTGCGCGCGCTCCAGGGGAGGCTGTTGGTAGCCCCGGGCCACCAGGCATTCGCTGAGTTCCCGGGCACGGGCGGCGACCTCGGCCGCAGTCTCGGCGAGCGGGGTGTCGGCCAGCAAGCGCGGGTGCTCCTGGCGCAGGGCCACACTGCAGGTCGGGCAGACGGTGATGATGGGACCGGTGGTCGCGGCCAAGGCCTCCACCGTCTGCGCGGCCATCCGGCGGGCCGCCGGCAGGTCCAGCAGGTGGATCGAGGGCATGCCGCAGCACCCGCTGTCGGCGGCCAACACCGGGGCCAGACCCGCGGCCTCCAGCAGCATGCCTGCCGCCATCCCGATCTCGGGGTAGGCGAAGGTGGCCAGGCAGCCGGGATAGAGCACGGCAGGCTCGCCCACCTCCCGTTTGACCCATACCTCCGGTAGCGGCACGGCGGCAAGTTGCGGCGCGGCGCGCAGGGGAGCGGCGGCCTGGAGCGGCAGGTGGGAGGCGGCGCGCACCAGAGGACCGAGTATGCGCTGGCCCAGTCCCCCGGCCGCGGCGGCCCGGCGCAGGGAGGCCGGGTGGGAGAGCACCCAGCCCGCGGCCCGCGAGGCGACGGGCGCCCGCCGGCCGGCAGCCATGCGCTCCTTGACGATGCGCACCAGTTTGGGCCCGTCCACCCCGGCCGGGCAGACGTCCACACAGAAGCGGCACCCGGTGCACACCTCGGTGATATGCTCGGCGGCCTCCAGCCCCTCCAGGGCGGCGGTGAGCACGCAGCCGATGGCCCCGTGGTAGGTGCGACCGAAAACGTGCCCGCTCACCACCCGGAAAGCGGGGCACATGTTCAGGCAGGCGGAGCAGCGAATGCAGTTGAGCGCCTCGCGCAGTTCGGGATCCTGGCGCAGGGCCTCCCGGCCATTATCCAGGAAGACGATGTGCAACTCCAGCGGGCCGTGCACGCCCAGGGCCAGTTGCTTCTCGATGTCGGCAGTGCGGCTGGGGCCGGTGATGAAGGAGGTGTAGGCGGTCAGTTTCTGCCCCGAGGCGGAGCGCCCGAGCATCTTGAGGATGGGGACGGTGTCCTCCAGCGCGGGGACCAGTTTGTCGATGCCCACCACGCACACGTGGATGGGGGGGAGACTCGAGACCAGGCGGGCATTGCCCTCGTTGGTGCAGATGACGAGCGTTCCACTCTCGGCGATGGCCAGGTTGGCGCCGGTGATGCCCAGGCCGGCCTCAATGAACGAGGGGCGCAGGGCCTCCCGGGCGTAGCGCACCAGCCCCTCGATGTCGGGCGAGAGGCGGCGGCCGGCGTGCCGGGAGAAGAGCCGGGCCACCTGCTCGCGGGTCTTGTGCATGGCGGGGGTGACGAAATGCGAGGGCCGCTCCCCTGCCAGTTGCACGATCCACTCCCCCAGGTCGGTCTCGACGGTGGTGACGCCGGCTGCTTCCAGGGCGGGGTTGAGCGCAATCTCCTCGGTGGCCATGGACTTCGACTTGACCACCAACTGCACGCCGCGCTCCCGGGCCAGGTTGACCACATAGTCCCTGGCCGCGGCAGCATCGTCGGCCAGCACCACCCGGCAGCCCACCTGTTCCGCCTCCTGGCGGAAGCGCTCGAACAACTCCGGCAGTTGGTCGAGCGCGCGCTGCTTCACCTCCTTGACCTGCTCGCGCAGGCCGGCGAAGTCGAAGTCGGCGAAGGTGGCCGCGCGCTGCTGCTCGTAGGTCTCGCTGGCCCGGCGGAAGGCCTCCCCCAGGGTGCGGTCGGCGGCGGCGCGGCGGACGCGGCGTGAGAACTGCCGGCGGGATTCCTGGTCCATGGCTGCCCTATTCGCTGCGGCGGGCCGGGAGCCCTTGGGGTCACTCGGGTTTCGGGGCTCGGGTTTCGGGTGAGGGAAAGGCGGGAAGGGGCAGAGCGGCCGGGGGGTGGCCTGTTCAGGCGAGACCCCCCTCACCCTGACCCTCTCCCTCCAGGGAGAGGGAACTGGTGGAGGGGCTGACCTCACTCCCCGGCCCCTTCCTGCCAGCAGCGAGGGGAGCAAGATGGGAAAAGGAGGAGAGCGAGATTCTTCACGGGGATTGCTCGCTGACGCTCGCAGTCACCGTTCAGAATGACACAGGGCCTACGGCCGCTCTTTGTACTGCAGGTAGTGGGCGGTCATCTCCCAGAAGGTGCCCCGCCAGTACTTCGCGTGCCCATCACAGAAAGCCATCACCTGGGTGCCGAGGCCGTCACCGTCGTAGGGCAGCATGGGCGGGATATGCGGCAGGAAGTGCTGGTGGATATACTCCTCGCTCCAGCCCTCGTGAACGCCGAACGAGTCGCAGCCCAGCAGGGTGATGGCGCCGATGTCGTCAAAGCTGGAGAGCCGGCTGCCGCAGGCGAAGAACTCGTCGGCATTGGCGTCGCCCGTCCCCCCCAGGAGCAGGCCCTCGGGGATAGTGTCATCGTCGCTGTCATCCGGGGCGAACAGGTACAGCAGGAGGGCCAGGGGGGAAGTAGTGTTCAGGTGCCCGGGGTCGGTGCGCCGGCCATGGCCCCCGCAGGACCAGAAATACGAGCCACTGGCCTGTACCTTGTGGGGCAGGGGCGTGTCGGCCCGGGTCAGGTGTCGCTGTACGGTGGGGCAGAAGAACAAGTCGTCATTCTGCACGTAATTGGCCAGGGCGTCGCCAAGCATCCAGTTAGCGGCGCCCACCCCCGGCTGCGGCGGGTCCACGTAGGCCGCCGGCAGGGGATGGGCCCCGCTGTCGTTGTCGTCGAAATCCACGGCGGGCAGGGTCTCATCATAGTCGGAGGCATAAACGAGCGCCGCCAGGGCGAGTTGGCGCACGTTGGAGAGGCAGGTGGTGCGGCGGGCCGCCTCCCGCGCCCGCGCGAATACCGGGAAGAGAATGGCCGCGAGGATGGCGATGATGGCGATCACCACCAGGAGTTCGATCAGCGTAAAGCCCAACCTGCGCATGGCCTACCTCCCATGTCGGCCCCCGAGCCCCCCTGCCTCAGGCTGTCTCTTCGGTCGTCTCTGCTACCGTCTCCGGCTCAGGTACCGCCTGGGCGGCCTCCTCCACCGCCGCGGCCTTGGTCGGAGCGGCCACCAGGGCCACCACTTCGTCGGCCGCGTCGAGCACGTGCACGCCCTCCGGGACCACCAGATCCTTCACGTGGACGTTCCCACCCACGCCCAGTGGCGACACATCCACGTGGATAGCGGGCGGGATCTGCCCTGCCTGGCACTCCACGTGCACCTCATGCATCAGGTGCTCGAGCACTCCGCCCTGGCGGTGGCCGGCGGGCTCGCCATCCAGCACCACGCGCACGCTCGCCCGGACCTTCTCGGTCAAGGTGACCGCCTGGAAATCCACGTTCAGCAGGCGCCCGCTCAGGGGGTCCCGCTGCACCGCGCTCACCATTGCCAGCGGGCCCTGCTTCTTGCCGGGGTAGCGCAGTTGCACCAGGCTGCCGGTGCCGTGGCGAGCAAGGTGTTGGACGAACTCGCGCTCCGCGAAGGCCACTGCCACGGGCGCCTGGTTGTGCCCGTATACTACTCCGGGAGTCATCCCGGTGGCACGTAGTCGGCGCGCAGCCGCACTGCCTGTTTGTTCGCGAATCGCAACGTCCAGGGTCTCTTGGTCAGCCATTCATTCCTCCTGATGGGTGGGGCGGCGGGGCGGTAACTGCTCTCACCGTTTGTCCTCCACCCAGTGTTTGTCGAAGAGGGTGCTTACTGACAGGTCCTCGTGCACCCGGTGGATCGCCTCCGCCAGGATGGGGGCCATGGAGAGCACCTTGATCTTGGGTCGTTCCTTTTCCTTGGGCAGAGGGATGGTGTCGGTTACCACTACCTCCTTGATACAGGAGCCCTGCAACCGGTCGGGCGCCTTGCCGGAGAACACGGCATGGGTGGCGCAGGCATACACCTCGGAGGCGCCGCGCTCCATGACCGCCTGCGCACCGAGCACGATGGTGCCTGCGGTGTCAATCATCTCGTCCACAATGATGGCGCGCTTGCCCCGCAGATCGCCGATCACCTCCATCACCTCGGCCTGGTTGGGCTCGGGCCGGCGCTTGGCAATGATGGCGAGCGAGGCCCGCAGGCGATCGGCAAAGGCCCGGGCGCTGCCCACCGCCCCCACATCGGGCGAGACCACCACGGTGTTGTCGGCGCCGTAGCCTGATTCGAGCAGGTACTCGGCCAGGTAGGGACCGGCGGAGAGATGGTCCACCGGCAGGTCGAAGAAGCCCTGGATGGAGGGCACGTGCAAGTCCACTGCGAGCACGCGGTCCACCCCGGCGGTGGCGATCAGGTTGGCCACCAGTTTGGCGGTGATGGGCTCGCGCCCGGCCGCCTTCTTCTCCTGGCGGGCGTAACCGTAATATGGCATCACCGCCACGATGCGGCGGGCGGAGGCCCGGCGCAGGGCGTCGGCCAGGATCAACAACTCCATCAGGTGCTCGTTCACCGGCGGGCAGGTGGGCTGGATGACGAAGACATCGGCACCGCGCACGCTCTCGTTGATCTTCACCCGTAACTCGCCATCGCTGAAGCGGCTGATTTCAGTATCGGCCAGTTCCATGCCCAGGCGCTTGGCGATGTCACCCGCCAGGCGGGGGTTGGCGGTCCCGGTGATGATGCGCATGTCATAAAGTGCCATCTATGCCTCCTGCCTCACGCCGCGCCGGCGGAGCGCCTCCTCCGCCTGCAGCAGTTCCTGCGGGGTATTAACCCCCAACGCCTCCCCGGGATCGGCGGCCACCACCGCCTCCACGCGGGCCCCAGCCGCTACCAACAACGCCACCGCGTCGGTCAGGTACAACTCACCCTTGGCGTTGTCTGCCTGCACCTGGCGGAGCACCGCAAACACCTCGGGGGAGGGAAAGACGTACACGCCAGCATTCACCTCGCGGATAGCACGCTGTTCGGGCGTGCAGTCGGCGGCCTCCACAATGGCCTGCACCCGGCCGTCGCCCGCGTGGCGCACGATGCGCCCGTAACTGGCGCCGTCCGGCAATTTCATCGAGAGCAGGGTAGCACCTGCCCGGGTAGCGTCATGGTGGGCCAGCAAACCCGTGAAGGTGTCACTCGTCAGCAACGGGCAGTCGGCATAGCATACCAGCACACGGCCGTGGTAGTCGGCCAGCACGGGCTCGGCACACTGCAGGGCGTGGCCCGTGCCCCGCTGCGGTGACTGCAGCGCAGTGCGGCAATAGGGGGGCAGCGCGGCCGCCACGCGCTCGGCCTGGTGCCCGGTGACCACCACCACGGGGTCGGCCCCGGCAGCCCGCAGCGCGTCGAGCACATAACGCACCATGGGGCGGCCCAAGAGCGGCAGCAGGGGCTTGGGCAGCGGGGATTTCATGCGCGTGCCCTGCCCGGCCGCAAGCACGACGGCGGCGAATGATGGTTGTGGGGACATGGGCACTCCAAGGGTGGTATTGCCGGCTTCCTACTCCATTATAGCGAGGAATGGCGTACCCGTCACCCTGGCCATGCGCAGCAGGGCGCCCGGTCGCTGCGTCAAGGCAACCGGGCGCCCTCTCCTACCCTACGCTCTGCCACTCTGGTTCTTGACTGGATCGACGGGGATGTAGGTCTCCCCCGGTCTGCTTGTTGGCGGCAGTGGGTTGCCCTTCTCGCTCTGCACCTCTCTGCCGGTCCACCCGCCTCGCGGCCCCAATACCCCGTACTGTGCTGATATTGGTGCCCGCGTTCCTGGTGTCAGCCCCTTTCTCATGGTTGACTCCTTCCTGGGGTCATCCCCCGTACGTGCCTGTCCGTCGGTGGCAGGACACACACAGCACCTCGCAGTTGCTAAGCGTGTCGCTGCCGCCCGAACTCAGTGCTGTCCTGTGGTGAAGTTCCCACTGCTGCCCGGCAGCGCGGTTCGCCGGGTCGAGGACCCGGTTGCAGCGGCCGTAGTGCCCGCACCCCCCTCGGGCACATTCGCAGCGCCCATGCGCCCGATCCCAGGCGGCATCGATCACCTGCTGTGGAAACGCCATCGGCTCTCACCCCCTTTCTTGCATTGTTATGCAACTCAACAAACTGGGCGAAAAAAAGCGAGCCTCACTACACCTCCGCCCCAAGCTGGCGCAGGTGCTTCAGGCGGTATTCGAGTGCTTCCATGCTTACTCCGACCTCGTCGGCGAACGCACGGAGTGCCCCCTGGCCGCTGGGCCTCCCGGCAGATAGCAAAGCCCACATGAGGTCCCGGGGCATGAGCAGGAAAGCGGCGAATCGGTTTGCCGTCTGCTCGGAAGGGCTGGTGTCGCCAGCACGGCAGACGATGGCTTCCTGAGTTGACCCGAAGAGGTCTCTTTGGCCGACGACGGCCTGGTTGACGTGCATGACCCAATGCCCGGCCTCATGGGCGAGGGTGAACCGTTCCAGCCCCGGGCACGCGGAGAAGGCCCCCATGTGTGCCTCATTGAGGGTGATCCGACGCTTGCCCGGCGTGATGCAGCCCCAGATAGTCACCCGCTCGGGCTCATCGATCTGCTCGTAGAGTATGCTCAAGTCCAGGGTCTGCTCAACTATCTTGTCGACCGGCACCGGCAGGGACGGCCGCCAATTCCGTTGGCGAGCGTACCGGCCCAGCAGGGCACTGGCTTTGTTCTCCAATACTCTGTTGCTGAAGGGGGTATTCAGGTGTCTAAGCATTGGGTCCCTCGCCTGGCTTGCCTTTACGATCGATGATCTGTCTGGCTTCCTCGAGCCGCCCTGCTTTCCACGCTCGGAGGAGCCGGGGGGCATCCGGCTCGGCGATCACGAACTCCTGAAGCGATTTGTCAATCTTGCTCGCCAGGGAGAGCAGTTCGTCAGCGTCCGCATGCAAGGCCTCGGCAATGCGGATGATAGCCTGCTCCGATGGTGGCGGTATCTTGCTATTCTCGACCTTGCTCAGGTAGGTGAAGTCTATGCCAGCCCGCTCAGCCAACTCTCGGAGAGTCATACCCCTCTGCTTACGCAGGTCCCGGATTCTCGTGCCGAATTGGGTGTCCATGGGTGCAGTGTAGCATATGTTGGGCTGTTGTGCAAGAGGGCAAATAGGATGCTGGCCGTGCAACAAACCCACATGGAGATTGGAGCGGAGTGTGTCGTGCCCAGCTGGCTTGCGTCCCAGGCGCCACCCTTCGTCGTAGGGGCTCTCCATGAGGAGGCAGCCGCTGCAGGATGCGGCATGGGGGAACGGAATATGTCACGGTGCGACCATCCTAACAGCGGCCTCTTTCCCCGCTATAGCTGACCCTTGGAGCGCATGGCAGCCCCTGGGGTGGGACGTGGGCTGGCTGGCGGGCCAGGATTCGAACCTGGGATCTTCAGATCCAAAGTCTGACGTGCTACCGGCTGCACCACCCGCCAACTGCCTTGCATTTTAGCAGACGCCACCCGCCTTGTCCACGCGCGGGACGGGTCAGCGGACGCCGAGTGCCCCGCCGGGGCGCAAGCCCCGGCGGAGGCACTCGGCAAGAGGTTAGAGGGCGATCCTGAAGGCGCGGCAGAGGAAGATCGCCATCTGGGCCCGGGTGACGGCGCGGCTGGGGCAGAACATGAGGGGGGAGACGCTGCAACCGCTGGTGACGCCGGCAGCATATAGCCCCTCGACATAGGCATACTGGCTGCTGCCCGTGGGCACGTCGCCGAAGGTGGGAATGGGGTTGGCATAGGGGCTGATGCCGGCCGCCCGGCAGAGGAATACCGCCATCTGGCCCCGGGTTACCGCGCTGGTGGGGCAGTAACGCAGAGGCGCAGTGGCGCAGCCGCCGGTAATCCCGGCCCGGTAAATGGCCTCGATATAGGCATACTGTGCGCTTCCCCGCGGCACGTCCGCGAACGTAGGCGTAGGCTTGTCATACGGGGCCAGACCCATAGCCCGGCATAGGAATACCGCCATTTGCCCCCGGGTGACGTTGCTGTTGGGGCAGAAGAGCCGGGGGGTGACGCTGCAGCCGCTGGTAATCCCTTCCCGCACCACCGCCTCCACATAAGCCCAGTAAGAGGCGGTCTTGGGCACATCATCAAAGGTGCAGTTGTCTATGGCGACATGACGGGTAAGGGTGCATGAGAGCCCTTCCACGTCGGTCGCCTCGATAGTGATGGTGTGGGCGCCTTCGGCCACGCTGAGAGAGCGGGTGTCCCAATCACAGCCCCAGTCTACCTCTTCCGGCGCGGGCGGCCTTGACCAGGTATAGATGGCGGTCCCGTCCACGCGGATGGCGACTGTGGCCACCCCGTCGGCGTCGCTAATCACGGGGTAGATGGGAACTACGCCGCGCACGGTGCTCCCCTCGGCAGGGCTGCCCAGGCTGATCTGCGGGACATCGGCGGCGACCTGGGGCCCCGTGATCCAGTCCGTGCTAACGGTCACGCCGCGGTAGTTGCAGCGGAACTGGTGTTCCCAGTTTCCGGCGGATAGCCCAATGGAGCCCATGTAGGATGCACCGTCAGTGGGGTCGGTGTCGCTGGTCGAGAGCGAGGCTTCCACCGTGGCGAGGGTGCCCACCTTGCGGCAAGCCACCACCACTGAGTCGGGCCAGAGGGCCAGGGTGTTCTGGTAGTCCACACTGGCGCCATATTCCCCCGCCGGACCGGAGTTGGGGGTGAGACTCATGCCGCTGAGGCGAGGCATCACCGCCAGCGGCAGGTAGCCCTCGCTGGGAGCGAAACACCACCCCTCATCATCGCTGGTGGCGGCGAACCTCACCTCATAGTCACCGGGGATAGTCACAGAAAACTCGCCGCTGAAGGTACCGTCGAGGCCGGTGCCACTGGTCAGAGTCAAAGGCACCACCCCCGACCATTCCGTGGTGCCAGCCAGCCGGTAGCGTGCGACTATCGAGACTGGCTCCACGGTACCTCGGTAGTGCACGGTGCAGGCGACTGGACTTGCCACGTCGGTGATCGCCGGCACCTGCGGCGAGTCGAGCATGCACGTGGTCACCTGGAGGTAATCAGTCCCAGGCGATTCCACGTATGCCCCGTCTCCTTCTTCCCAGGCGCCCACCCGGCACTCGTGGGTGCCTGGAGCAAGGCCGGTAAACTGGCAGGTAAACTCCAGCCCGTCGGTACTGTCCCAGTCATCCGGGTCCACCTGTTCCATCTGGTAGGGCAGGCCGTCCACGTACAGGATCATCTCTTCGGGGAAGTCGCCATCGTCGTCCTGGAAATAGCCGTTGACGGTGAAGATATCAGTGGGCAGGCCAGCACTGGTAACCACCTCCACCGCCACGTTGGGCGGGCAGTTGTCCCCGCTGACCTCGATGTTGGCCGAGGTGGCGGGTGGGAACACCGAGACCAGCTCGCCGTAAGCCTGGAGATCGGGGGACCAGGCCTGCAGATAGCAGGAGTCGGCTGGAAGCAGCAGGCTGTAGGCACCGCTGCCGTCGGTGACGGTCCAGGCGCTTCCGGTCGCCTCGTTGGGATAGGCCGAGACGGTTGCCCAAGGCACGGGTTGGCCGTCGTCGCTGCGCACCACCGTACCGCTGACCTGGTACCACTCGGAGGCGGTGACGTCGTAAGTCGCCCAGCTCTGGGCGCTTGCGAACTTGGGGGGCGCCAGGGGGCCGCCGATAACCTCAAGTCCGGGCGGTGTCGGCAACAAGGGGGGGACAAGATCGGCCTGGAAGTCGTAGTACCCCGCTGGGAGCAGGCATTCGTAGCGTCCTGCCAGGTCAGAGCAAGTGTAGACCAGCCCATCGCTCGAGAAACCAGCCATCGTGGAGATGGGAGCCGTGCCTATGGTGAACGTGCCTGCTACCAACTGGTCGCCACGGGTTAGCTGCAGCCCTACTGGTTCGAACGGAGGCTCGCTCAAGTAGTACGAGGGCGCGCCCGCGGCACCCGAGGGAGTGGCCTCCGGCCACAGGTAGTAGCCCCAGGGGGGCACGCGCAATAAGCAAGTGCCATTGATGTCAGTGAAGGCCATCCAGCGGTATCCTTCCCACTCGTCCTCCATCACCACCCGGCAACCGGGCACTGGCTCCCCGGTGTCTGAGAGGGTCACCTCCACGGGCACCAGCCACCATTCCTCATCTACCAGCCCACGAAAGTTGATGTCCTCAATGTTGGCGGTCGCCTGGGCGCGGCGGCAGTGGGGCAGGAAATAGTCGTAGTTTCCGCAGGCAAGTGGTCGGACTTCGTAATATCCGGCGGTGGGGACAGCAACCTGGTAGGTGCCGTCAGGGCACACCACGCCCAGGCAAGGCATTTGCCGGCTCACCTCGATAAGGCTTCCCGGCGCCGGGTCACCCGCCGCGTCCACCACGCGACCAGCGATGGTAAGCCATCCGGGCGGTGGGAGCGCCACATAGCCGTGCTGGACGGGCCCCGCGCTTTGCTGGTAGGCCGCAATCACAATGGGACCGGTGATGCCCACCGGCAGTGCAAACTGGCGCACCACCTGCCCGACCACCGGCGAGAGGTCTGCCCACTGATTGTCTAACAGACACAGCCGGATAAGGCAGGGCTCTCCCGTGTCGAGCATGCCGTCCTGGTTGAGGTCGGCGGCGATAACAACATAGACCGCCGGGTCGGCGGGGTCGAACTCAACCAGCAGGTCGAGCGTGCGCGGGTCGGTCAGAATCCCTCCCTGCAGGCCGTTGACGACGAGCGACGAGACTCCCAGTACGGCCTGGGGTAGCAACAATGTGATCAACAGCAGGAGGCACAAGGGCAAGCGTGAGGTCACTGAGGGGCTCCCTTCCGGGGCGACAGGGGAGAGTGCAAGAGGGCAGAGTGGTTGCCTTGCTGCTGCATGTTTGCTCCGGCCCGGACCCCTGGTGTGATATTGGCGGCGATCGGAAGGCAGTCAGGCGAAAGGGATTGTAGCCCCGACCTGCCGGGCGGTCAAGAGATCAGGGGGCGGAAGCCGGAAATGGGCTCGCTGGCCATGCGGTGCGATAACAGGAGGGCTTAACCTTGGCGCCGGGGTGGCGGGGATGGGTCCGCTCGGTCAGCATGCCCAGTTCGCGCAGGCGCAAGCGCATGGCGGTGATGCTGACCCCGAAACGGGCAGCGAGCACCGCGGGCATGGCATGACGGTTCTCCTGCAGGGTAGCGGCCTGCGCCAGCAGGGGCCGGCGGGGCATGAGCATGAGTGCGGCAAAACGGTCTGCCAGGCGGCACTCGGTAGCCGGGGGCAGGGAGGAGGGGAAGCCGGGACGCTCGGCCAGCATCTCAAAGGCCTCATGCCAGAGCGAGAAGCGCGCGGTCGCCGGCCGGTCGTAGCGGGAGTAGAAGATAGTATAGCGGTTGCCCTCCCGGGTCCACAGCGCGCGGCGTGGGGGCAGGCTGGCGGTGGGCTGCAGGGAGATGCCCAGGGTATCGAGCAGGTGGAAAGGATCGCGGGGGATTTCGGTGGCCCGCAGGGTGCGGGCAAAGGCCTCCGCGAAGGCCTCCAGGTTGTCCAGGCCAACGTAGGCGAAGCGGCCCACGCAGCGGTCGAGCAAGCGTTCCAGGGCGGTTGCGTCCCGGGCGCGCCGCGGCTGCATCAGGCCATCTCCTCGGGCAGCAGGCGAACCCCCTTTGCGCGTTCGTAAAGCCGGACGATCGCTTCCTTGGCATCGAGATCAAAATCGTTCGAACTACGCGCTCCGAAACCGAACTCGGGGTCGCGCCTGACCACCTCGAAGGCACCCGCCACCGCGTCCTCTCGCGGCTCCACCTCTCGCTCTTCCTGCAGGAAGTAGGCAAGCCGCTTGCCCAGCGCCTCCGAGTACCGCTCCAGCGCCCGCCGGCTCATCCAGGGCTGCCGCTCGGCATAGGAGACTGCCCGCTGGCTCACTCCGATCCTGGCTGCTAGTTCCTCCTGGGTAAGACCTGCCGCTTCCCTCGCCTCACGAATCTTGCGACCTATCTGCATGGGCTTCCCCTCCCTGGGCTTTAGTTTACCTCAAAAGCGCCGGTTAGTAAAGCCCCTGCATGAAATCTATTGCAGAGGCGTTTACCAATCTCCACTTCTATCGCTTGACACTCAGGCGACTGTATTGTATAATGCAAACAGGCGTTTGACTAAGGGGATAGGAGGGGAGGGGGATGCGCCTTTACGGTATCGTGCGCCTGCACTGCGGCTGGCTGCCTGGCGGCCATGCCCGACTTTCCATCGAGCCGGCGGGGGAGCGTCTGGAGGAATGCCTGGCCCGCATGCTCTTTGGAAGCAAGCCAGGCCAGTCCCCGGAATATGAGTCGGTTTCGGGCTTGTATCGGCTGGAGTTCCAGGCCTTCCCCCTGCGGGAAGGGCTTGCGCTGCGGGACGAGGTGCCTGCCGCCTGGTGCCAGGGGTGTGAGGCGCAACGCCTGCACCGCTGCCTCGGTGGTCCCGGCGAGCGCCGCCGCTGCCTGGAGTTGACCCGCGTCGACCGCCTGGGTGATGACGCGCCGTGTGGGGGCCGGCCGTGAGCGCCCGCCGTATCGTGCGCAGCGGCATCTACCACTCCGGCACCTTCCGGTCCATCCTGCAGCAACTGGACCGGCTGGAGGGCTGCCTGCACTACCGGGGCCGATACTGGCGGCTGATAGCCCGGCAGGATGGCGTAAGCCTGTATCGCGAGCAGTCGGACCCTCTGGAGTGGCTGCGGGAGAGAGTAGCCGACTACGATGAGTACATGGTCAGCCGGCTGGCCATGGGGGTGGTGGGCCGGGACGGCATCTTGCGGGCCCGCACCACCCGGGTGGTGCGCACCGCCCGGGGCTACCGGCAGCGGTGACGGCCGTGCGGGAGCCCATCTTGCGGCGCCTGGTGCGCCGCTATCTGGAATTGGAGTCCCAGGTGCTCAGCCCACCGCCCTCCCAGCCCCGCCGGGAGCGCACCGGGGCCCGCCCTCGCCGCCATGGCGGCCCTCCGGAGGCGTGGCTGGTGAAGGTGGACCTGGACGAGGCCCTGGAGGAAGTGTACGCGCGCTTCTTCGGGGACTAGAAGCGCGCGTTCAACTTGGCCTCGGCCCGGCGCTCGCTGCGGCCCCGCAGCAGCAAGTCGTTTTCCCGGTACTGCAGCAGTTGCGCCTCCAGGCTGAGGCTGAAGGTGCTGCCGGCATTGTGGGAAAAGCCCAGCCGGTAGGTCTTGGTATCCACCGCCAGCGTGGGCTGCAGGCTATCGCTGGTCTGATAAGCGCTGTATAGCCGCTGCCGTGCGCCCAGCGCCAGCGACAGGTTGACCTCCCCCTGACGGGTGGCCAGCCCGGTGGCATCCACCCGCTGGCCGTAACTGCCACCCAGTCCCAGGTCGCCCATCTGCGTACTCAATCCCACCTTGGCTTGGCGGGCGTGCACCGGCTGGCCGGTGGCGTCCTCGGGGTTCTCGGCGTACTCCGTGGCCACCTTGACCTTGGGCACCGGGGTGAAAGTGGCACTGGCGGTAGTGGTTTCCAGGGCCGAGGTGCCGTAATCCCGTCGCTTGTACCCGGCCGCGAGGGAGACCTGGGAAACCGGTTTGACGGTAGCGCTCACGCCTGCCAGGTCCACTTCCTGGCCGGGCCGCCTGTCCTGGCCTACCACGGCCTCGATCTGGGTGCCCCCGCCCGGGGTAATGGCCAGGGCCGCGCTCGCCGCGCGCGCGCTGGTCTGCCCGTCGCTCTGGCTGTAAGCCGCCTTCAGCGAGACCAGACGGGCAATGAGCGGCGTGCCCAGGTTCACGGAGGTGGTGCTGTTGGCTACCCCGGCGCTGTGCACCACCTGGTGGCTGGCCGTGGTAGTCACGCTCCCTACCAGGGCGTTGAGCGCCAGTCTGTCGGTGATCGTCTCGCTGGCGGCCCCGCCCTCAGGCATGGTCAGCGTGCTGGTCCGGCTGGCGCTGAGGCTGGGCCACCGGGGCAGGGCCAGCGCCAAATCGTAGACGCTGGTGCGGGTGTCCGAGGTCAGCCCACCGGCCTCGGCTTCCTTCCGGGTGAAAGACACCCCCGCGCTCAGCGTGCGGTCGGGCTGGTAGCGGGTTGCCAGGGACCAAGCCTGGTTGTTGTTGCCCGTCTTGCCCGTCACGTCGTCTTGTCGCGTGAAGGAGGTGGTGGCCTTGACCGCCCGGTTGACCTGGTACTGGCCGGCAAGGTTGAGCACCTGCGCGCCCGCGGTTAGCCCGAGTCCCTGCCCGCCCGCAAAGCCCTCTTCCGCCCGCAGTAGGCTGGCCTGTACCAGGCCACGGTGGAAAGTGGTCTTGCCGGCGAGTTTGAACCCGAAGGCCCGGGTGGCTTCCCTGGCCTGGGCACCCTGCACTTGGCTTATCAGCAGGCTGCTGGACACTTCTCCCAGCCGCCCGCTGCGCCCGGCTTCCATGCCCAGGATTAGCGACTGGTCGGTGTTACCGCCACCCTGCAGGAGGTAGTTCATCTTGACGTCGGCACCCAGCAGGCTGCCCATGGGCATGCTGAAGGGAATGGTAGCCCCGGTATTCTGGGGCTTGCCGGTGGGCAGCGGGCGGTAGGTGACACGGGCCATCTCGCCCGGCCGTAAGGGGGAGGCAAAGGTGATCTTGCCGGCGCCGTAGTCGATGGTGTAGTCGAGCACGCGCAGCAGGTTCTGACCTGCCAGGCTCACGGTCTCGCTGCCGCTCTCAATGCCCGCCCAGGAAAGCAGGTAGGGGCCCGCATTACCCGAGCCGGCAATGACGTCCAGCCGGGAGGAATCCTGCTGGGCGCCGGCTATGGCGGCTGCCAGCAGTAGCGTTACCAGGGCTGTGATCAGACCGTATCGTTTCATCGTCGCCACCATCATGTATGCCGGGGGCAACTGTGCTGCAGGCTTGCGCTCCCCCGGTGGCAACACCGGCGCATACTATACCCACGGGCGGTTGCCCGTCAAACCGCGCGCGCCCGCATCAGGCGGCCGACACGCCACCCTTTCCCTATAAGACGATGGGGGGGCCGCCTGGGTTCCACTCCCCTGCCCGCGAGGCCGCTTTGTTTGACAGCGGGGAAGCATTTGCACTATGTTATGCACGCCGGGCGATAACGGCGGCCGACCATCGCCGCGGGCCCGGCGGGAGAGGCGCGGCGTGAGCCGAGTGACCCGTTCCCGGCCCCCGCTGGGGATGATCGAGTTGAAAGTGCAGAGCGTGGCCCTGGACGTCAATGCGCAGCCGGTGGTCATGCTCACCGACCGCACTGGCAAGCGTTCCCTCCCCATCAGCATCGGCCCTGCCGAAGCCGTCGCCATCAGCCTCGCCCTGGAAGGGCAATCGCTCCCCCGCCCCATGACGCACGACCTGCTCTGCTCCCTGCTCACGGAGGTGGGGGTGAAGGTGGAGCGGGTGATCATCTGCGATATGCGCGAGATGACCTATTACGCGCGGCTGGTTATCCGCAGCGGGGGGGAGACACGGGAAATCGACTGTCGCCCCAGCGACGGCATCGCCATCGCCCTGCGGGTCAAGGTCCCGGTGATGATTGGCGAGGAACTGCTTACTCGCATCGAGGCCGAGCACCGGATCCATGAGAGCCGCGGGGGCCGCGGCATCTTCGTGGTGGACCCGGGTGAGGGGACCATTCACTAAGAGAAAGGGGGCGGGGTTCGGTCTCGGGTTTCGGGAGGAGACGGGACCGGGGGTAGAACGACCGAGAGGTACTCTATCCAGGCCAGATTTCCTCTCACCCTGCCCTCTCCCTCCAGGGAGAGGGTCGCCCGTTCGCCGGGCCCAGGAGGGCCGCCCCTGGAACCCCAAAGCCCAGACCCTATCCCCTATCCCCTATCCCCTATCCCTCTACATCGCGAGCGTATGGCTCCGGACCTTCCACTCTCCGCCTTCCTTGAGCATGTAGAAGGTGCCGGTGACGGTCTGGGGCACCACCCGCAGCACGGTTACCTTGGCGGTGAAGCCTACCTTCAGTTCGCCTTCCCGCGTCGGTGACGCGGTGAACTCGGCTGAGCGCAGGCGGAAATAGGAGCGCGGCTTGCTCTGGTTTTTCAGCCGGTCGTACCATAGCCGCTCCATCGCCTGGTAGTCATGCTTCGCCCAGGCCTGCAAGTACGCCTGGGCTGCCCGCAGCACTGCGGCCTCCTGGGCCTGGTCGGCCTTGGTCACGCTGCGCCTGGGCACGCGCACGCCCAGGGCCCGCTGGCCCATCCACAGGATTTGCCGGACCTTCCAGCGGTACTGGGCCGGCTCCTCGTCCACCCTGGTGAGCACGATAATGCCCCGGCTGGGCAGCCCATCCCGCGCCTTGCCCGCGAAATCAACGGCTGCCCGGTGGGCATCCACCCGGGGCTGGCTAAGCACGGGCAGGCTGGCGAAAAGGCAGGGCCCGAACCTGGCGGCCGGGGTGGCGGGGGTGAGTTTGGCCAGCGCCTGCTTATCTGCGGCAGCCCAGGCCTTCATGAACGACAGCGCTACCTGCTCTGCGCCGCGGTCGAACTCAAGGGCGGAGGCCGGGAGGCCCAAGGCGATGATGGCGAATGCGATGACGACCCAGCGCAACATCGATCTTCTCTTGCTACCGCGTTCCGGCCGCGCCCCGGGATTCCAGCACCAGGGTAACCGGCCCATCGTTGGCGATCTCCACCAGCATGCGCTCCCGGAAGCGGCCGGTGGCCACAGTCAACCCCCGGCCGCGCAGCGAGGCTACAAAGTGCTCGTACAGGGCATCGGCCACCTCCGGGGCGGCGGCGCCGGTGAAACTGGGGCGGCGGCCTTTGCGGGTGTCGCCCAGCAGGGTGAAGTTGCTCACCACCAGCACAGCCCCACCCACCTCCGCCAGACCCAGGTTCATCTTGCCCTGATCATCCTCGAAAACACGCAGGCCCGCCACCTTGTCCGCCAGGTAGTCGGCGTCGGCCGCGGTGTCGCCCTCCGCCACCCCGAGCAGCACCGCAAAGCCCCTGCCGATGCTGCCCACCGTGCGGCCCCCGATACTCACCGCGGCAGAGGATACCCGCTGCAGCACTGCCCTCATCGCGTGCCCGGCTGCCAGGGCAGCGCCTCGCGGGCTACCACCTGGCCGTCATCCAGGCTCACGATCACCAGCCGCGCCTCCTCGATGACCGCCACCGAGCGCCTGGGGGTGGCGCCGCCGGCCTTGGGCAGGGCGGCGCTGCCCGGGTTTAGCAGCATCACGCCTCCTTCCTGCGAGACCTTGGGGGTATGCGTGTGGCCGTGCACGAAGAGGGCCGCGCCGTAGGCATTGCCCAGGCGCGCCATCTGCTTCTCCGTGAGTTCGTCGCCATGCCCCACCAGGATGGTGATGGCCGGCAGTGCGAGCAGGGCATAGGGTGCCTGGATGGGCCAGTCAATCACCTGCTGGTCCACCGGAGAGTCGCAGTTGCCCCGGGCGATGAGCACGGGGCAGGGCGCCGCGTTGATGGCCTCGGCCAGGGCCGCCGGGTCGTAATCCGGGGTCATGGGGTTGCGCGGCCCGTGGTAGAGGAGGTCGCCGGCGTGCAGCAGGTAGTCGGCGCCGGCGAAGGGGCCGGCCAATGCCTCCTGCCAGCAGCGCAGGTCGCCGTGGGTATCGCTAATGATCCCGATCTTCATGGCGCCCTCCCGGGTGCTACTCCGGCATTTCTACGGTGCGCACTTCCAGGGTCATGGGGACCCATCGCTCGTTTTGCCACCGCCAGATCTTGAAGCGCAGCGTGGAGCCGACCGGCTGCGTGAGGATGTCATAGTTGAGAGCGCGGGCATCAGTGACGGGCTTGCCGCCGACACTCTCGATGATGTCCTCGGCCTGCAAGCCGGCTTCGGCGGCAGGGCCGTCGCTCAGTCCCTGCACGAACAAACCCTGTCTGACGGGGAACTGATAATAGTCGGCCATCTGCTCGGTGATGTTGACCGCGGCCATGCGTCCAATCCACGACCGGCTAACCTTGCCCTTGGCCACCAGTTCATCCACGATGCGCCGGGCGTCGTTGATGGGGATGGCAAAGCCGATGGGCGCGGCCGCGGGCCCGCCCGCAAAGATGGCGGTGTTGATGCCGATGACCTGGCCCTGCGAATTGACGAGCGGTCCGCCACTGTTGCCCTGGTTGATCTGGGCGTCGGTCTGGATCAGGTTGGGGTAGCGCCGCCCCTGGACCGTGATGGGACGCCCCAGGGCGCTGATCACCCCTGCGGTGACGGTGTGGTCGAAGCCGAACGGGTTGCCGATGGCGATCGCCCAGTCACCGGGCTTGATGGTGGAGGAATCGCCAAGCACCGCCGCGGGCAGCCGGGAGGCCTTGATACGCAGGACGGCCAGGTCGGCCACCGCGTCGCTACCGGCCACCTGGGCCGGGAACTTGCGCCCGTCGGCCAAGGTCACGCTGATCTGCTGCGCCTTGTCCACGACATGCTGGTTGGTCACGATCAGGCCGTCCGGGCGGATGATGAAGCCGGACCCACCCCCAGTCGCGGCCGGCCCTTCGTCCCCGAACATCCTCCCCAGGATGCCAAACGGTCCGGTATCCTGGCGGTAGTAGGTGGTATCTATGTTGACTACCGTGGGGATCACCGCCCCCGCCACGCCCGAGAAGGAGTCCGGCAGTTTGCCCGCCAGCACCGGCTGGGCCTGCGCCACTGCGGGCGCCCCTCCGCCAGCCCAGCGGAATCCCGCCACTCCTCCCAGGAACCCAAACAACAGGGCCGCCACCAGAATGGCGGCGGCGCCGGTAGCCCGGCTGGTTGTCATCGTCTGCTCACCTCGGCATGGCCGGCCCTCAGCCGGCTGGTAACTGCTTGTGCAGGTTGGCCATCTCGATGGCCGCGAGGGCGGCGTCCCACCCCTTGTTGCCGGCCTTGGTGCCGGCGCGCTCCACCGCCTGCTCGATGGTATCGCTGGTGATCACTCCGAAAATGATGGGCAGCCCGGTGGCCAGCGCGGCATTGGCGATGCCCTTGGAAACCTCGGCCGCCACGTACTCAAAATGCGGAGTGGCGCCCCGGATCACTGCCCCCAGGCAGATGACCGCCTGGTAGCGTCCTGACTGCGCCAGTTTCTGTGCAGTGAGCGGGATCTCAAACGACCCCGGCACCCAGGCCACCTCGACATCATCCTCGGCCGCCCCGTGCCGGCGCAGGCAATCCATGGCCCCCGACAACAGCCGGTTGGTGATCAACTCGTTGAAGCGGCTGGCCACGATCCCAAAGCGCAGCCCCTGGGCATTGAGGTCGCCCTCGAACTTCTTCATCGCTTGCCTCTCTTGGCGGGGCGGTGCGGCACCTGGAGCAGGTGGCCCATCTTATCCCGCTTGGTTTCCAGGTAGCGCAGGTTCTCCACAGTGGCGGGCGCCTGCAGGGGGACCTGTTCCGTGATCTTCAGGCCGTATCCTGCCAGCCCCACCAGTTTGCGCGGGTTGTTGGTCATCAGCCTGAGCGACCGCACCCCCAGGTCTACCAGGATCTGGGCGCCAATGCCATAGTCCCGCAGGTCGGGAGGAAAGCCCAGTTGTAGGTTGGCATCCACCGTGTCGTGCCCGTGATCCTGCAGTTCGTACGCGCGCAACTTGTTGATAAGCCCGATCCCCCGCCCTTCCTGCTGGATATAGAGCAGCACCCCCCGCCCCTCCTTGGCGATCGCCTCCAGGGCGAGGGTGAGTTGGTCGCCGCAGTCGCAGCGCCGGGAGCGGAAGACGTCGCCGGTCAGGCAGGAGGAGTGCACCCGCACCAGCACATTCTCGCCCGTTACCTCGCCCAGGGTGAGCGCCAGGTAGGGCTTGTCATCCACCAGACTCTCGTAGGCGTAGGCCTGGAAGGTGCCCATCTCCAGGGGCAGGGTGGTGGTGGCAGCCCGCTTGACCAGGCGCTCGTGGCGGCGCCGATACTCCACCAGGTCGGCGATGCTGATCAGCGGCACCCGCCACTCGGCCGCCATCTGCTCCAGTTCGGGCAGCCGGGCCATGGAGCCGTCTTCGCGCTTGATCTCGCACAGCAGCCCCGCGGGATGCAGGCCGGCCAGCCGGCACAGGTCCACCACCGCCTCGGTGTGTCCGGTGCGGCTGAGCACCCCACCCTCCCGGGCCCGCAGCGGCTGCACGTGCCCCGGGCGGCGGAAATCACGGGGCTTGGCCTCCGGGTCAATGAGTTTGCGGACAGTGGCCGCCTGGTCGCACACGGAAATCCCGGTGGTGGTGAGGTCCCGGGCATCCACGGTCACCGTGAAAGCAGTGTGGTGGGCCTCCGTGTTCTCGCCCACCATGAGCGGGATGCCCAGTTCATCCAGCCGGGCGCCGGTCATGGGCACGCAGAGCATGCCCCGCGCCTGTTTCTCGATGAAATTGATGGCCTCCGGGGTGGCGAACTCGGCCGCCAACACCAGATCTCCCTCATTTTCCCGCTGCTCGTCGTCAACGACAATGACGAACCCGCCTCCCCGGATGGCCTGCAGCGCCTCGGGAATCGTGGCAAACGGCATGGCTCAGAAATACCCTTCTTCACCCAGTTGTGACAGGTCCAGCGCGGGCCTGCCCGCCGCGCGTGCCTCCAGCAGCCGTTCCAGGTACCGGGCGAGCATGTCCACCTCGAGATTGAGGCGTGCCCCCGGTCGCCGTGAGGCCAGCGTCGTCTCTTCCAGCGTATAACGAACCAGGGAAACGGTAAAGTCTTGCGGCCCGGCATGGGCGACAGTCAGGCTGACCCCGTCCACGGCGACCGAGGCCCGCTCCGGCAGGTAGCGCAGCAACTCCTCGGGGGGCCGGATGGCAAGTAGCAGGGATTCCCCCTCCCGCCGGCTGGAGACCAGCGTGCCCACCCCATCCACGTGCCCGGCCACCATGTGCCCGCCCAGGGGGTCGCCCACCCGGAGCGCCGGCTCCAGATTCACCGGGACCCCGGGCGCCAGTTCGTCGAGCGTGCTCAGCCGGGCAGTCTGGGGCTGCACGGTGGCCTGGAAGCCGTCGGCGGTCACGCTTTCTGCGGTGAGGCAGACGCCGTTCACCGCCACGCTGTCGCCGGGCGTTAGTGTGGGGGCCAATCCCGGTGCATTGATACCCAGCCGCAGGCCGCGCTCCCGGCGCACGGCCGCCACCTTGCCCACCTCGCGGATGATGCCCGTGAACATCTCTATGCCTCCCGCCCGGGGTAGCCGGTGATCACCAGGTCCTCCCCCACCCGCCGTACGCTGACCTCCTGCAACCGCACGGCCTCCGCCAGCGTGCCGGGGTCGGGCCCGCCCACCGATCCCAGCGACCCCGCACCACCGAGCACCCTGGGGGCGACGAAGAAGACCGCCTTGTCCACCAGCCCTTGGCGCAGCAGCGCGCCGGCCAGGGTGGGGCCACCCTCCACCAGCACCGTCGCCAACTCGCGGCGCCCCAGCGCCTTGAGCAACGCGCCCAGGTCCACCCCGCCCTCCCCCGCGGGCAGCGCGAGCACTTCTGCGCCCGACAGCGCGCCCAGCCGCAAGGCTCCGGCCGTGGTGGTGGCGATGAGCACCGGTCCGCCGGGCTCACGCAGCATGCGTGCGTTCGGCGGGAACCGTCCCTGGCTATCCACCACTACCCGCACCGGGTGCCGCCGAGAGCGGGGCAGGCGCACGTTGAGGGCGGGATCATCCGCGAGCACGGTGCCGATGCCCACCAGCACCGCGTGATGGCGGGCGCGCATGCGGTGCACCATTGCGCGCGCCCGCTCGCCGGTGATCCAACGGCTCTCGCCGCCGGCGGTGGCCACCCGGCCGTCCAGGGTTTGCGCCAATTTCAAGGTGACAAACGGCAGGCCGGTGCTGATGAACTTGCAGTGGCACTCAATGCCCCGCCGGCAGGCCTTCTCCAGCACTCCGGTGACGACTGCGATCCCGGCCGCCCGGAGTGCGGCCACCCCTTGGCCCGCCACGCGGGGATTGGGGTCAAGGCAGCCCACGATCACCCGCGCCGGCCCGGCCGCGATTACCGCCTGGGTGCAGGGGCCGGTGCGGCCCCAGTGACAGCAGGGCTCCAGGGTAACGTAGAGGTCGGCGCCACGGGCCAGCCCACCGGCCTCCCGCAAGGCGTGGATCTCCGCGTGGGGTTGCCCGGGCCCCGGGTGGTAGCCCCGGCCTACGATGCGCCCCTCCCGCACCACCAGCGCGCCTACCGGGGAAGCCGAGCATCCCAAGCCGCGGGCAGCCAGGCGCAAGGCCCGGGCCATGAAGCGTTCGTCAGTGGTCATGAGTCCTGCTTGGGGGGCTTATCCTGGGGCTCGTCCTCTCGCAACGAGCGGGCGAAATCGGTCCACAACTTCTGCTGAGAGGCGGCTCGGAGGGCATCCACCTCGTTCATGTCCACGCTCGCCAGGTACATCAGCAGCAGGCCCAGGCCCAGGCACCCCAGCCACCATCCCCAGAACAGCGGCGCCCGCGGCGAGAGCAAGACCAGGATGAAACGACCCACGAAAATGGCTGCCAGCAGCACCACCAGGGCCCCGCCCTCGGCCATCCGCAGCCGGAAGCGGCGCCGCGAGATCATCAGCACCCCCCGCCGCCAGCGCAGGTACTCCAGGAGCATGAAGGTGAACACCATCCACGCCGCAGCCGGCAACAGGTAAGAGAGAGGGGCCACCGCCTTGCCTCCACCGCCCCACCCGGGGGCCAACATGGCTGCCCGCAAGCAAGAAATGATAGCACAAAGGAGGCGTTATTGGTTACTCGTGATTGGTAACTGGTGAGGCCGCCCGGCTACCATGGTTCCCACCAGTAACCGGTCACCCCAACCAGTCACTCCCTCATCCTGGCCAGCCCCAGCAGCCCAAACACCTTGAGGTCCATCATCTGCCCGGCGCGGTGCAGGGCGAGCAGCTCGCGCTCGGCGGTGGCGAAGGGGACGCGCACGATTTCGATGTCTTCCCCGTCGTCGGGCCGGGGCGCGGTCTGCACCAGATCGCGGCACAGGTACACCCAGATGTATTCCGACCCCATCCCCGGCGACACCGGCCCCTCGGCCAGCAACTCCACCCGGCCCGGACGATAGCCCGTTTCCTCCTCGAGTTCCCGGGCGGCCGTGGCCACCTGCGCCTCCCCCCGCTGGTCGGTGAGCCCGGCCGGTAACTCCAGCACGTAGGCATTCATGGGCGGACGAAACTGCCTTACCAACAGCAGGTCGCCCTCAGGGGTGACCGCGATCATCAGCACCGCCCCTGGCACCTGCCGCCGGCTGCATTCCCAGGTGCGCTCCCGGCCCCGGGCGTCCACCCAGGTAAGCAGGGTCAAGCGCTGATATTGCCCTTCGCAGAGCGACTTCTCCGAGATCACGCGTGGGGTCATGGCACCTCCCTGGATACCGGATGCTGGATGCCGACTCCGCTCACCCCCCGTATGGCGGCCGGCGGAAGCCCCCTGTATGGTAGCCGTGCTGGCCCTGCAGGCCCCCAATCTTACTCCCGGGGGGAGAAGGGGAACCCCATACCCCCGGACCCTAATGCTTGTGATGCGTCGAGGCATACACGTCCAGGTGCAGGTCGTCATACCTGCCCCGCTGCAGGCGGGGCCAGGCGGCGGCGGCGACCATGGCCGCGTTGTCGGTGCACAGCACGGGTGGGGGGATGCTCACCTCCACCCCAAAGTCAGCCGCGCGCTCGTGCAGCAGTTCGCGCAGGCGACTGTTCACGGCCACCCCGCCCGAGACCAGCAAGCGGGGCACGCCCGTCTGCTCGCAGGCCAAGAGCGACTTGGTCACCAGCACCTCCACCAGTGCCTCCTGAAAGGAGGCGGCCAGATCGGCGACCGGCGGACGGTCCGATTCGCGGGTGTCGCGCAGGTACCGGGCGAGGGCGGTCTTCAGCCCGCTGAAACTGAAATCCCAGGAATCCGGCAGCAGCGCCCGGGGGAAGGCGATGACCGCCCGGTTCCCCTCCCGGGCCAGGCTGTCAATGGCCGGGCCGCCGGGATAGCCCAGGCCCAGCAGGCGAGCAGCCTTGTCAAAGGCCTCGCCCGCGGCGTCGTCACGGGTGCGGCCCAGGATCTGGTAGCGGCCCGGGGCCTCCATCAGCGCCAGGTCGGTGTGCCCGCCACTCACCACCAGGGAGACCGCGGGGAAGGCGGGCGGAGGGTCCAGCAGCAGGTTGGCCGCCATGTGCCCCTCCAGGTGGTTCACGCCCACGAGGGGGATCCCTCGCGCCCAGGCGATGGCCTTGGCCGCGCACAACCCCACCACCAGCGAGCCGATCAGCCCCGGGCGGTTGGTCACGGCCACCGCCTCAATATCGCCCCACTCCACCCCTGCCTGCTCCAGCGCCTGGGAGATCACCGGGGAGATCACCTCCACCTGCTTACGGCTGGCAATCTCGGGCACGATGCCGCCAAAGCGCACGTGGAATTGCTGGCTGCTGCTGATGACGTTGGAGAGCGTCCGGCGGCCGTCCACCACCACCGCGGCCGAGGTCTCGTCGCACGAGGTCTCAATAGCCAGAATGAGCATGGCGGGAGGATTCTGGCCGGCCGTCATTTCCCCTACCCCATGCCCGAACGCCCTCCATACCCGCGCCTGCAGGAGGGCCCTGCCGGCTGGTAGAATGAGCCCGGGGAGGCGCGTATGGGCCTGCGATGGTTGGCGGTCTGCATTGTTATTGCTTGCGCGACCGGCTCGGGGGCGGCAGGAGCCCCGGCAGCGGCTCCCCTGCGGCCGGCAGCGGCGCGGCCCTCCTGGGAAGCGCCACTCTTCCCCGACCATGGGTGTTGGGGGGTGGTGGTGCATACCCCGAACCGGGGTGATGCCCTCAAGGCGCTGGGAGTGCAATGGGTGCGCCTTGGCCTGCGCTGGAACCACATAGAGAAGGGCTCCAAAGGGAACTACGACTGGACGGAGGCGGACGGCTGGATCAAGCACTACCAGGACCGGGGGCTGGGGGTGATGGGCCTCCTTACCCTGGAGGACCTGTGCCCCCTGTACGAGGCGGACAAGGAGAACAAGGAGGTGGTGATCGCTGCCATCGCCCGCTGGTGCGGGGCGGCAGCAGCCCGCTACCGGGGGCGCGGCATCCTGTGGGAACTCTCCAACGAGCCTGAGGTCTTCCCCATGGGCGGCTACTGGAACGACCCCAAGACCTATGCCGCCATGGCCCGGCAGGCGGCGCGGGCCATCAAGCGAGCCGACCCCCAGGCCCGGGTGGCCGCACTCTCCGTGGCCTGGATGGACCGCGACTTCATCAACACCGCCCTCGCCTCCGGCCTGCTTGACGACGGCACCATAGACGTGCTCACCTACCACGGCTATCACCGGCGCAACCTGACGCCCGAGAGCGGGCTGGAGGAGGACCTGGGCTGGCTGCGGCAGCGGATTGCCCGCTATGGTAAGGGCCGGCAGATCATCCCCGCTGACTCCGAGCGGGGCTACGCCATCGTCCCCTTCCTGCAGCCCAAGGCCTGGCACTCCTGGCGTAACATGGTGTACAGCGAGTCCGAGCAGGCGGCCTATCTCGCCCGGCACTACCTGGAATCCATCGCCCAGGGGGTGGAGATCGCGGTCTGGTACAAGGACATGTCGGGCGAAGCCAATTTCTCCCTGTGGTACGGCGATGAGACCGACCCCCGGGGGCTGCGCCCGATGGGCCACGTCTATCGCAACCTGGCCACCCTGCTGCCCGAGAACCCCAAGCGTCTGGTAAACGACCGCTATGACGTCTCTCTGGTGGACCTGCGCGACCAGAACTCGGCTCCTGACGGGACGCTAACCGTGCGCACCTACCTGCGCTCGTACCTGCAGCGCGGGGAGAAGCAGGAGCGCCTGGTGATCGCGGCGTGGAACCCGGTGGAGGCCTTCGACGGGCGCATCCTCGACAACCGCAAGCAGATCGGTGACGACTACTATGAGGCCTGGCGGGCGGTCAGCCCCAGCGACCGAGTGGCGATCCCGGTGCAGGTGGCCATTTCGGGGCTGGTGCCCGACCGGGTCAAGAGCGCCGCGACCTATGATCTGCTGGCCAGGACCACGGACGAGGCGGCCAAGCCCCTGGAGTTGGATACCAAGAGCGGCCGCGTGCTCACCCCGGTGCTACAGGTGGGGCCGATGCCGACCGTGGTGGTGCTGGACCTGGCGGCGGACGGGAAGTAGCAGAAATACCAGGGACCACTCCCAGAAGAGGGAGAGGAGAGCGGGATTTCTCGACGGGGACCCCTCGCTGCGCTCGGGATTACCGCTCGAAATGACACGGCAGGAGCATTGCGCGGCCTGCTGCCGGCAGTCTGCCTGCTGCTACTACTTGCCCTCCCCGGCGCGGGCGGGGCGATAGGAGATGAGATGCGTCTTCCCACCCTCTTCCCCACCGACCTGCCGGCCAACGACTGGGCGCACTTCCCGGCCGCGGGCTTCTCCCAGCCCGCCTGCGGAGTGGTCTATCGCCTGTCCAGCGTGGTAACCAACGGCATGGCGCTGGGCGGCATTGACACCGGGTGCCTGGACCTGGAGACCACCGGGCTGCTTGGCTATTGCACCATCTTCAACACCCACGTCCCCCGGCGGGGGCCGCTCAACCTGCCCCTGCTCGGCCTGAGCGTGGGCGGGCGCACCTGGGTGCTGTGCGACCCACGGCCCAAGGCAGGGCAGGGCGAGTATCAAAAGCCGGTCGAGCCCGTGCTCACCGACCTCAAACTGGCGGGGGTGAGCACCGCCCATGAGATCCGCTACTGGGGGCACTACCCGGTGGCCGACCTGGAGTTTGCGACCACGGCGCCGGTGCAGGTGGGGCTGCGGGCCTGGAGCCCCTTCCTGCCCGGAGACGTCGTCGCCTCCATGATCCCGGCCATCGTCTTTGAGGTGCACCTGCGCAACCCCGGCCGTGCCCGCCAGCGGGGGACCATCGCCTTCTCCTTCCCGGGGCCGACGGCCAACGAGGCGGGAGCGAAGGACTTCGCCCGCCGCGAGGTGGCCGAGGGCGTGCGCGGGGTCCAGGTGAGCGGCCCCCTGGCCGGCTACCTGCTGGGGGCGGTGGGCGAGCGGCGGATGCGCCTGGGCGGGGCCCTGGAGGCCGACGGCGCGGCCTGGGCCGCCATCGCCGAGCGGCTGCCGGAGGCCGGCGCGGACCATCCCGGCGCCAGCCTGGCGGTGGATTTCTCCCTGGCGCCGGGGCAGGAGCGGGTGGTGCGCTTCGTGCTCACCTGGTCGGCTCCCACCTGGAAGGGCGGCGGCTACAACTGGTCGGCCGAGGGCCACACCTTCACCCACATGTACGTCCGGCACTATCCCGACCCGGTGCAGACGGCCCGCCTGCTCGCGGTCAGGCATCGCTCGCTCCTCCGGCGGGTGCTGGCCTGGCAGCAGGCCGTCTACACTGACACCCGGCTGCCGGTGTGGCTGCGCGACGGGCTGGTGAACTCCCTTTACCTGATCACCGAGGACAGTTACTGGGCGCAGGCGGGGCCGCCGCTGCCGGAATGGGTGCGGCCGGAGGACGGCCTGTTCGGGCTTAACGAGTGCCCGCGCGGCTGCCCGCAGATCGAGTGCATCCCCTGCTCGTTCTACGGCAGCCTGCCCCTGGCTTACTTCTTCCCCCAGTTACAACTGTCCACCATCCGCGGCTACCAGGGCTACCAGTACGAGGACGGGGCGCCTCCCTGGATCTTCGGCGGGTGCACCGGGCAGACGCCGCCCATTGACTTCGCCTCCCCCACCCGGGGCTACCAGTTTGCCTCCAACGGCATCAGCCTGGCCGCGATCGTGGACCGCTTCCTGCTCTGCCGCGATGGGGACGGGCGGTATCTGAAGGAGTTCTACACCATGCTCAAGCGCAGCGTGACCTGGACGGTCGGGCTGCGCACCACCCCCTCCTACACCCTGGGCGAGCGCATCATCGCTATGCCCGATGGCAACGTGGGCACGGAGTGGTTCGAGGCCCCTGAGCCGGGCTGGGCGGGGATGACCGCGCACATCGGGGGCCTGCACCTGGCGGAGTTACGCATCGTGGAGCGCATGGCCCGCCGGGTGGGGGACGAAGGTTTCGCCAAACAGTGCGCCGCCTGGATCGCCGCCGCCCAGGAGGCGATGGAAAAGCGGCTGTGGACCGGCTCCTACTACCTGAACTACCTGGAGCCCGAGACCGGCAAGCGCTCTGACCTCATCTTCGGCTACCAGTTGGACGGGGAGTGGATCATCGCCCACCACGGGCTGGAGCGGGGCCTGCCGCGGGAGCGCACGCGCACGGTACTCGCGACCATCAAGCGGTCGAACGTGGCGGTCACCCGCTACGGCGCCGTGAACTACGTGGGCCCGGAGGGCGGCATCGTGAGCCCGGGGGGCTATGGCACCTACTCTTACTTCCCGCCCGAGGCGCTGATGCTGGCGATGACCTACATGTACGAGGGCGAGCGGGAGTTTGGGCTCGAGTTGGCGCGTCGGGTGTGGCACAACCTCGTCTGCCAGCAGGGCTACACCTGGGACCTGCCCAACATCATGCGCGGCGACGTGGATACGGGCGAGCGCACCTTCGGCAACGACTATTACCAGGACCTGATGCTGTGGTCGCTGCCTGCGGCGCTGGAGGGTAAGCCCGTCGACGCGCCGTGCAGGCGGGGAGGGGTGGTGGAGAGGGTGATCCGGGCGGCGAGGGGATGAGACACGTATCGCTGTCAGCCGCCTGTCTGCTCTTGGCGTTGGCGGCCGTGGGAGGGAATACGGCGATGGAGAGGCTGGCGGACGGGCGGGAGGTGCAGACCCTGGTCCAGCAATCCCCGGAGCACCCCCGCAACGGCGAGGCGGACATCGTGGCGCTGAAGAACGGCGACCTGCTGCTGGGTTACGGGCGCTGGGAGGCCGACGGCAGCGACTTCGGGCGGGCGGAGATCTGGGGCAAGGTGTCGCACGATGGGGGCCGCACCTGGGGCGAAGACCGGGTGCTGGTGCCCAACGAGGGGAAACTGACCACCTTCGAGGTGGGCTTCCTGCGCCTGCGCTCGGGCGACCTGCTCATCTCCTACTGCAGCAAGGATTCGACCGAGCAGTGCGCGGTCAACTTCCGCCGCTCCCGGGACGAGGGCAAGACCTGGGGCGACCACTTCCGCTACGCCATCCCCAGGCCCTACAGCGGCTACACCGGGATCAACAACGACCGCCTGCTGCAGTTGCGCTCGGGGCGCATCCTGCTCCCGGTGTACGACGGCTCGGTACACGGCACGCCGCTGGTGTGCCTGGTGCTCTACTCGGATGACGACGGCCGCACCTGGCGCCATAGCAGCCAGGTGAGCGTGCGTGACCTGAGCGCGGACGACAAGTGGGGCGTGGGCGAGCCGCCCGTGGTGGAACTCAAGGACGGCCGGGTGATGATGACCGTGCGCACCAACCTGGGGATCATGGGCCAGGCATATTCCACGGACGGCGGGGCCACCTGGGGCAAGTTGCGGCCGATCAAGGGGCTGGTCTCCCCCTGCTCCCCCCACAGCATCGCCCGCCTGCCCCAGACCGGCGACCTGCTGCTGGTCTGGAACAACACCACCGACAAGCGCGACCCGCTCAACACCGCCATCTCCCGCGACGAGGGCGAAACCTGGGAGCATATCCGGGTGCTCGACCGGGGCGGGCTCTTGTGCTACACCAGCATCACCCCGCTCGGCGACCGGGTGCTGCTGGCCTACTACGCCCCGCCCGACCTCAGCCTGCGCCTGCAGTCGGTGCCGGTACGATGGTTCTACGGTTTGCGGTAGGGCGGGGCTGCCACGCCCGCCGGCACCGTCAGGCGCGTTCCTCCTACAGGCGGGGGTGCACCCCCGCCCCACAGAGGATGCCCACCCCTCACGTGGTAGTTATCCGCGCTGCTATTCTCCCATCCGCCTATAGGCCTGTCCGCCGGAGGTCTGCATGCCCGATTTCAACCGCTTTCGCACTGCTCTGCTGGGGGGGCAGCCGGATCGCGTGCCCCTGGCCGAACTGAAGATCGAGCCCGAGGTCAAGGAGCAATTCCTGGGCGTCCCCGCGCCGGACCCGGCCGACCGGGAGGCGACCGTGCGCTGGGAGATCAACTTCGCGGTGCAAGCCGGCTATGACTACCTGCGCCTGCCCATGCCCATCACCTACCCGGAGGCCAAGACCAGCCTGCAGGCGACCTATGCCGCCGACGGGCGGGTGCGCCGGCGCGACTGGGCGGAGAGCCACAAGGGACTGGTCACCAATGAGGCCGAGTTTGAGGCTTTCCCCTGGCCCGCGCCCGCGCAGGTGGATTGCACCGACCTCGACCTCGCCGCCCGCCTGCTGCCGCCGGGGATGAGACTGGCGACCGCGCTCAAGGGCGGGGGGATCTACGAGCGCACGTGGATGATGATGGGCTTTGAGACCTTCTGCGAGGCCCTGGCCGACCAGCCCGCCCTGGTGGGGCGCATCTTCGCCCGCTGGGGGGAGTTCTACTGGCGCACGGTGGAGCGGCTGGCCGCACACCCGGTGGTGGGGGCGATCTGGATGGGCGATGACCTGGCCTATGCCACCGGGCTCATGGTCTCGCCCCGGGTCTACCGGGAGCACCTCTTCCCCTGGTTCCGGCTGATCGGGGAGACCTGCCGGCGGCGCAACCTGCCCTTCATCTACCACTCCTGTGGGCGGCTGTGGGAGGTGATCCCCGACCTGCTGGAGTGCGGCATCAGCGCCCTACACCCCATCGAGCCCAAGGCGATGGACATCCGGGAAGTCAAGGCCGAGTATGGCAAGCGGCTGTGCCTGATGGGCAATATTGACCTGGGCTACACCCTGACCCGCGGCACGCCTGCCGAGGTGGAGGCGGAGGTGCGGCAGCGGATCCGGGATATCGCCCCCGGCGGGGGCTATTGCCTGGGGTCGAGCAACTCGGTGACCGAGTACGTGCCCATCGCCAACTACCGGGCCATGCTGGAGGCGGTGGGACGCTGGGGGGCCTATCCGATATCGGCGGAGGTATAGCGCATGCGGGCGCTGCTGACCATCGGGCTGGCCCTGCTGTGCGCGGTGTCCGCCGGCGCGCTGCTGCTGGGGGATTTCGAGAGCGGCGACACCGTGGGCTGGCGGCTGGTAGGCAGCAGCCCCTATATGGCGCACTACCAGGTGGAGGCGGCGCGGGGCCACGCGGGGTTCTGCCTGCGCCTGACCATGAATGGCAACGAGGGCTGGTGCGGGGTGGCGGCAGCCGCCGGTGCCCCGGCCCACCGCCATCACCCTGGCGGCGCGGGGCAACGCGGGCGCGGCCGAGATCGTGGTGGACGTCCACCAGGCCGACGGCGAGCGCTGGTGGAGTATCTGGCCGCTGCCCCGCGACGGGTCGTGGACCAGCATCCGCGCCACCCCCGACCGCTTCTTCCAGGTGGACAAGCAGACGGCGTCGGTGCTGATGGATGACGGCCGCAATGACGTGCTGCCCGCCACCAGCCGCGAGGCCATCGCCTCCTGGGTGCAGGCCGGCGGGACGCTGATCGCCTTCCCCGGGACGGGGTGCCTTGACGCCGCGGGGGGCAAGCAGACCCTGGCCGGGGAACTGGGCTGCCGGTTGGTGCCGGGTGACTACCGGGTGGGCCGGGGGCGGGTGATCGTGCTGGCGGAGGTGCCGCGGGAGCCGCTCGGGAAAGCCGGCAAGGCGGTGCTCGCCGCCCTGGACCGTGCCGGCTGCCGGCCGGCGGTGCGGGTGGAGCCCGCCGCGAACCAGGCACTCTTCCGCCGGGGCACGCGGCAGCACCTGGTGCTCCATAACAAGTCGCCACGGCTGGTGGGCGCCTGGTTCGATGAAATCCGCATCCCCGGAGGTCGTTTCCACCCTGCCCGACCTGCGGCTGACCGTCTCCCTCCCCCGCGGCGCCACCGCTGCCCGGGAACTCGTGACCGGCCGGCGCCTGCCCGTCAAGCACGGACGGGTGCACGTGGACCTGCCGCGAACCGAGTGGCGGGTGGTCGAGTTCGAGTGGAGGGAGGGCGGATGGGCACATAGGCGAATCGGCGCATGGCAGAGGACGGATCGGGACGGCGCGCTCCCCTGCACTAGGGGAGGCGGGCGCCCTGCCCGGAGGGGAACCGCGCGGCCCCGGCGAAGTGGGGGGCGGGATCGCCTGGGAGGTGCTTGGGCCGGGGCCAAGTTCCCCGAGACCCGAAACCCTAACCGCGAAACCCGGTCCCCTCAGGAGGTTGGCGATGGAGCAACTGGCAAAGGATGGCGGGACGCCCGTTCGGCAGGCGCCTTTCCCCGGGTGCGGGGACATCTCGGGGCGCACCGTGGGAGAGGAGGAAATCGCCAACCTGACGGCGGTGATCAAGTCCGGGAAACTCTTCCGCCACGGGGGTGTCTTCGTCGAGCGCCTGGAAGCCGACTTTGCGGCCATGCTCGGGGTCAAGCACGCGGTGGCCTGCACCTCGGGCACCGCGGCCCTGCACCTGGCCATCGCCGCAGTCAACCCCGACCCCGGGGACGAGATCATCACCGCCCCCATCACCGACATGGGGACCATCGCCCCCATCATCATGCAGAACGCCATCCCGGTGTTTGCGGACCTGGAGCCCGACACCTTCACCCTGGACCCGGCCAGCATCGAGGCCAATATCACCCCCCGCACCCGGGCCATCATACCTGTCCACCTCTTCGGGCAGCCAGCCGATATGGACGCCATCATAGCCCTCGCCCACAAGCACGGGATCAAGGTGATCGAGGACTGCTGCCAGGCCTATCTGGCCGAGTATAAGGGTAAGTTGGTGGGCACCATCGGCGACATCGCCGCCTTCAGCCTGCAGCAGTCCAAGCACGTTACCACCGGGGACGGCGGAATCACTGTGACCAATGACGACGAATTGGGCCAGCACGCCCGCCTCTTCATGGACAAGGGCTGGGCCCGGGGCGGCGAGGTGCGGGACTACCTTTACCTCGGCATCAACTACCGCATGAACGAGTTGACCGGCGCGGTGGCGAGCGCCCAGATGGGAAAACTGCCGGAGGTGGTGGCCAACCGCCGGCGCACCGCGCGCATGCTCACCAAGATGCTGCTGGAGCAGGCGCCGGGGGTCATCCCGCCGCGGGAGCGGGAGGGGTGCCAGCACTCCTACTGGCAGTATCCCTTCATGATTGACGAGCAGGTGCTGGGGGCGAGCCCCCGCGAGTTCGCTGACGCGGTGGCGGCGGAAGGGATCCCGGTCGGGGTGGGCTACATCGGCCGGCCGTCCTACATGTGGGCGCCCATCCGGGAGGGCATCACCTACGGCTCCTCCCACTGCCCCTTCGATTGTCCGCGGGCCTCGCGGCGGATGGTCTACCGGGAGCAAGATTGCCCCAACACCCTGGAAATACTGCGCAAGATCACCATCATCTATTGGAGCGAGGCGTTCAGCGACCAGGACGTCGCCGATATCGCGGCCGGCATCGGCAAGGTGGCCCGCCACTACGCGGCGCGTAAGTGAGCGGTGGCCTCTCCCGCCGGGAACTCCTGGTAGGGGTGGCGGGGGCGGCGGCCCTGGGGGCCACCGGGCTGCCGGGCTGGATGCAGGAGCCAAAGGAGCAGGGCATGGAGCCGCTGCAGGTGGGCGACCGGAAGCAACTCTTCATAGACGACCGCTTCCTCGCCGAGCAGAAGGACGTGCGGCTGGTCATGTGCCGCCCGGTGCAGACGGGCGAGCGCTGCATCGTGCCGGACCGGCCGTGGGAGGGGCACCGGGTGTGCGCCTATAACTCGGTGGCCGAGGACGGCGGCACGCTCAAGATGTGGTATGACGCCATTGACAACGAGGGTGGGCGCTGGCTGTGCTATGCCACCTCGCAAGACGGCATTCACTGGGAAAAGCCCGACCTGGGGCTGGTGCCCTTCCAGGGCGACCGGCATACCAACATCGTTTTCCCCCTGGAGCGGACGGAGCACGAACCATCCTGCGTCTTCCTGGACACCAACCCGGCCTGCCCCGCGCGCGAGCGCTACAAGATGGCCTGCACGCTCAAACCGGCGGGCAAGGAGACGGCCACTTATGTGGGCACCTCCGAGGACGGCCTGCGCTGGCAGATGCTGCCCGAGCCCGCATTTCGAGCCAGTGACACTGCCAACATCTGCTGGTGGGACGACCGGCTGGGGCGCTACGTCGCCTACGTGCGCACGTGGACGCCCATGCGCATGGTGGGCAGGTGCGAAACCGCGGACTTCGGGCACTGGGGCAAGGAGCAGGTGGTTTTTGGCTACGACGACGAGGACCAGCGCGCGCTGAACAAGACCCTGTTCTCGGACATGGACTTCTACACCTCGGCGGCGGTGAAGTACCCCGGCGCCCAGGACGTCTACCTGCTCTTCCCCACCGCCTACTACCACTACCGCCCCGAGGTGGCCGAGCGCATTGGCCGGGCCTGGGGCCGGCCCTGGGGCGGGTGGCACAACGACGGGCCCATGGACATCCAGATAGCGGTGAGCCGGGATGGCATTGCCTGGGAGCGGCCCGATCGCGAGCCCTTCATCCGGTTGGGGGAGGCCGGGGGGTGGGATGGCGGCTACGCCTACCTGGCCAGCGGTCTTATCCTGCGCCCGGACGAGATCTGGCTTTACTATGCCACCGCCGCCTTCACCCATGGCAACTATGACCTGAAGCAAGAGCGCAACGCGGGGACGATCACCCGGGCGGTGCTGCGGCGGGACGGTTTCATGGCGCTGGCAGCGGGCTACGGCGGGGGCGAATGCACCACGTGGCCGCTGGTTTTCGCCGGAAACCGGCTGGCCCTGAACGTGGATGCGGGCGCCGGTGGGCACGCGGTGGTGGAGATGCAGGACGGGGCGGGCAAGCCTGTGCCCGGCTTCACCGCGGCCGACTGCGACCCCGTCAATGGCAGCCGCTTGCACGGCGTGGTATCTTGGCAGGGGAAGAGTGACTTGGGCGCGCTGGCCGGGCGTCCGCTGCGCATGCGTATTGCGCTGCGCAGCGCCCGGTTGTATGCCTTCCAGTTCGAGTGGGCGTAAGGCAGGATAGCGAGGGTTTGGCGAGCGGATACGCGAACTGAGGGAGGAGGGGGAGTCATGACCTGCAGCCTGTGCGGCAGAGAAAACGAGGAGGGGGTGGCCTTCTGCGCTCACTGCGGCGAGCGTCTGCCGGGAGCGAACCCGGGGGCCGCGCGCATGAGCGGACTGGCGGTGGCCTCGCTGATCCTGGGCGTGCTCGGGATCTTCGCGGGGCTCACCTCGCTGCCCGGCCTGGTGGCAGGGGTGGTGGCGCTCAACCGCATCAACCGCAGCCGCGGGACCATGCGGGGAGCGGGCCTGGCGGCCACGGGGCTGGTGGTCTCGGTCTTCACGCTCCTCTTCGCCCCGGCCGTGTTCGCCCCCATGCTGCTCAAATCCCGGGTGTATCGCGACCAGCGCCAGTGCCAGGCGCACCTGCAGGCGCTACGGCAGGCGGCCGCCCAGTACGCGGGGGCGCACGGTGGATACTTGCCCGGCGCCAATTGGTGCGATGCTCTGAAGCCCTATGCCCCCAAGGAGGCCTTCTCCTGTCCCAGCCGCGGCCGGTGGGGCTATGCGATGAACCGGGCGGCGGTGGGGCGGAAACTGGCGGACCTGCCCCAGGACACGGTCATCTTCTATGAGAGCGACGGCGGCGCCAACGCGGTGGGCGACCCCGCGCAGGATCAGATCCTGCTGCGCCACGTGGCTGGGAACCTGGTGGCCCTGGCCAATGGGCACACGAAAGTGGTGGAAGCGCCCACCAGTTTTGGGTGAGGGGGCTGATCCTTAGGCGCCCGGGGGGCGCCTGGAACCTCATGTACCGCCTCATTCCGCGTCCACCGGCGGCAGCGCGTGTCGCGTGAGCACCCGTCCATCTACGGCGGGCGGAGGAATCCCGCTCCGGAGCACCTGAGGAACAGGGACAGCGAGATTCCTCACCCCTCGCTGCGCTCGGGGATTCGGAATAACACCCCATCACCCAGCCGGCACGCCGTAGCGCTCGAGAGAGGCGAACTCGCCCATCGGCATGCGAGGCCGAGGCTCGGGCTGCTCGGCGGGCCGCCCCAGGGGGGTAAGAGCGACCACCTCCATGGTGTTGGGCAGGCCCAGCACCGCACGCACCTGGTCCTGGTTGAAGGCGCCGATCCAGCAGGTGCCGTAGCCCAGGGCGGTGGCGGCCAGTATCATGTTCTCCAGGGCGATGGCCACGTCTACCCGATACCACTTTTCGCTCACGTCGGGCTTGCCCACCCCCGCGATGATGGCCGAGGCGCCGGCCAGCCACGACTGGCCCATGCAGGCGGCAGCCAGGGCGCGGCGCTGCTCCTCTTCTTGCACGACCACCATGTGCCAAGGCTGGCGATTACCCGCCGAGGGGGCCTGACGCCCGGCCTCCAGGATGGCCTGCAGGTCGGCCGCGGGCAGTGGGGCAGGGGCATAGCGGCGCACGCTATGGCGGGTGGCAATGGCTTGCAGGGTGTCCAGGGGCATTTTCCCACCTCCTTGCCAGGTATCCCCTCGGGCTTTCTGCGCCCAGGGGACGGCTCCTGTCCCACGCGCAACGCAGGCCCCGGTTGCCCGGGGCCTGCGTATGGCTTGTGTGTTCGTGCAGTTACGGCTTGCGCAGGATCGTGTTTTGGGTGGAAAGGTTGAAGGGAAGGGCGGCCGCGCCCTCGCCGGTGGAGAAGAGACATTCGCCGAAAGCGATCATGTTCTTGTCGGCGGGGCGAGTAACGGTGAACGTAAAGTTGCCGTCTGTGGCGTAGGTCACGTCGGAGGCGGTCCAGGGCAGGAAGCGAAAGTCCAGGGTGTCACCGGTGTTGGTCCAGACGCGGGCGGCCAGTGCCTCGGGAGCGTGGATGGTGAGGGTGGCCTGGTCGCCGGCGGTCACCCACTCCCAGGTCATCTGCGGCAGCCCGCTCCCTGCCGCCTGCAGGCGGCAGAAAGCCGCCAGGGTGCGCACCGCATAGTCATAGTCCAGGCCATGGCCACAGTTGGGGTCGTAGAAGACCGCCTTGTCCCCCTGCAGTTGTTCCCAGTACAGATTCAGCGCATCGGCATTCCAGTAGGGGTCGTTGGTGCCCAGAATCAGCAGTTTGGGCATGCGGTTGCGCATGCGGTAGGTGAAGGGGTCGCAGGCCCGCCACACCTCGCGCCCACGGTGGGTCTCGAAGCAGTTGACCAACCCCGTCGAGGTGTAGTCCGAGATCTCCTCGCTGTAGTAGCCCCACATCTCCAACTGATGGGTAAGTTGCTCGCGGATGCGCAGCATGTCGATCACCATGGGGGCGATCGCCTTCACCCGCTTGCCTCCGTCATAGGCACCGGTGAGCCAGGTGGTCCAGCCCCGCTTGGAAGCGCCGCTGACGATGAAGTTCTCGACGGGGTCCTCCCAGTTCTGGGCGGTGTACTCCTGAAGGGCATCCAGGGCTCGAGTCGCGCTCTTGGCCATCGGCAAGAGCAGGGGCCAGGTCCAGTCGCCGTCGTCCATGTAGTTGAGGAAGGTCCGGGCGATCAGGGCATCCTCCTGCAGGTCACCCAGCAGCGGCTGGTTGGGCACCGTCTTGAGGATGGCGACCGGGATCTGAGACCAGGCGGAGATTGCCGCGCCCAGCGCGTCACCGCCGTCATACTCGCCGGGGCGGGGCTCGCCCGAGCCGCCGTCAATGAACATCAGCATCCAGCCCGGGTGGGTGTCGGGGCAGTTCTGGTAGATGCGCACCCGGTGGCGCCAGGTGTAGCCGTGCCACTGCTGGGTGGTGACCACCAGGTCGGTCATGGTGCCCCCGGCCCAGTTGGGCTGTGAGCCATAACTCTCCCAGCCATAGGCCGAGTCGGGCATGCCCACGTACTGCTCCAGCCAGTTGTTGGCCGAGGACTCGGGCTTACCGTAGGCGCTCGCGGCCCCCAGAGCCACCAGCATTGCGAGTACCACGCTCACTATGGGGAACCTGTTTCGGACCATCATTGCCTCCTCCTGTCTCCTTGATCGGACTGCCCGGCCACCCCACGCTGGCATCCGCACTCGACATTTCTGATGCCTGCCGGGGGACCGCCGTTACACCCGCAACCCGCCCGGTGTGTGCTGTTTGCGCCCCCCCCACTTCACCGGCCCGGCAGAGGATTCCCCCCTCGTGCCCGGGGGGCCTGAGGTCGCCCGCACACCAGGAAGGACAGAGCAGAAATCGTGCCTGGCGAACTCCTCACCCTGGAGGCCATTTCAGAAGAGGGCGAGGAGAGCGGGATTTCTTGACGGGGATCCCTCGCTGCGCTCAGGATTGCCGCTCGAAGTGACACAATCGAGCGAGTTCCTGGGATCACTTCCAGGCCCGAATCGCGAGACGCGAGAGCCAAACCAGCCCCCAAGCCCTATCTCTTCACTTCTCCACCGGCAGGATGATCCCGCGCATGATGATGTTCTGGCAGAAGACGAAAACCAGCAGGGTGGGGATGGCAGCCAGGGTGAGGGCAGCCATGATCATGGGCTGGGGGGCCCAGGTCTGCATCTGGTAGAGCCAGACCATCAGCGTCCACATCTTCGGGTCCTGGCAAACCAGGAAGGCCCACATGAACGAGCCGTAGGCGACGGTGAAGGTGCCCAGGGCGATCACGGCCAGCACGGGCTTGGAGAGCGGAATGGTGATGCGCAGGAAGAGGGTGTGTTCGCGCGCCCCGTCCATCAGTGCCGACTCGTACAACTCCTGGGGCAGGCTGTCGAAGAACCCTTTGAGCAGGAAGATGGAGTACCCGCTGGCCATGGCCGGCAGGATGAGCGCCCAGAAGGTGTTGAGCAGGTGGGCGGACTTTAGCAGCAGGAAGCCCGGGATCATGGTCACCTCGGCGGGGAAGGCCATGGTCGCGAGCAGGAAGAGCAGGATCTTGTAGGTCCCCGGCAGCCGGTACCGGGAGAGGGCATAGGCGGCCAACGGGTTCACCACCAGGGTTACCGCAAGCAGGCCCACCACCAGCACCGCGGTATTCCACAGCGCCCGGCCGTGCGTCACCACGAACTGCAGCACCTCCCGGTAGTTGCGGCGCACGAACTCCAGTCTCACCTCCCGGCGCGCGGCCAGCATGGTCAGCCACTCGTCATCCAGGCGCGGCGGGGAGACCTGGGCGAACGCCCGGTAGGAGGTGCCATAGGCGGCGTTCAGCCGGGATACCGTGCGGTAGCGGTGCGTAAGCCATTGCCGGTAGCGTATTTCGGGCGTTACCACGCGCAGAAAGGCGGGCGGCGCGGCGGAAGCAACGAAATCTGACCAGTCCAGCCGGGCGGTCTCGCCAGGAGGCGGGCCCGGGCTCAGAGGCACCTGCTCCCACCTCTCGTATTGGCTGCCGTAGGACTGGTTGAGCGCGGCCAGCGAGCCATAGCGGCGCTGCAGGTAGGCATGATAGGCCGGGCTGGCGGCCGCATCTACCCGGATGAAGTGGAAGGGGCATTCCCGGCGCAGGAAGGTCAGCCAGTCCTGGGCCAGGTTGGCCTGTCTAGGCAGACGTTCGGGCAGGTGGAGGTCGCCGATACTGCGGTAGGGGGCGCCGTGCCGCTTGGCCAATGCGCCCACTTTCCGACCGTACTGGCTCTGCAGCCAGTCACTCCACATGCCGTCCATGTTCACCACCACCAGCATGCGCCGGGGTAGGGCGCGTTTGAAGGCCAGGAAGTCGCGATACTTGCGGGTGGGCAATTCGCGGGTCTGCCGGTACTGCCACTGGTCCACGGGATAGGAAAGGGCGGATTCGTTCCAGGCGCTGCGCTCGTTCCAGGAGGTATGGGCCTCGTGGTAGGCGGCGTTCAGTCTCTCCAGGCTGCCGAAGCGGCGCTCGAGCCAGGCGCGATATCGCCACATCGCCTCCGGGGTCAGCCGGGAGACGGTGCCCGCGCAAGCCAGGTTCACGTAATCCAGGGGCAGGCTACGGCTGAACTCTTGCCAGTCCGCGACCGCCCGCCGGTTCGGGTGCAGCGGCGCCGGGATGTCCTCGAACTGCGCGTCGTCGCGCTGCAGGAAGCGATTGCAGTAGTTGATGTCCTCGTCGTAACGGGCCTCCAGGTATTTGCGGAAGAGCACCCGGTCGTCATACCAGTAGCGGGGCAGCACGCGGAACTCGTGCTGGTCCAGACTGCTGGTGAATGAAAGCGCCACCATCATCAGAAAGGGGTAGACCATGGTCAGCGCCCCCAGTGCGAGCACCAGGTAGAGCAGCGCCAGGAAGACCTTCATCCGCCGCTGCCGGCGCCCGACTATGGAGATGATGGGCATGCGCTACGCCTCCGCCGTCCGGAACTGGATCCGCGAGAGGATGCGCAGTTGCAGCACGGTGAACCCCACCAGCAGCGACCCCAGAATCCACGCCGCCGCCACCGCATACCCAAACTGCAGGTAGAGGAAGGCGGAGTACCAGATTTCCAGCCCCACCACGTGGGTGGCGAACAGCGGCCCGCCCCCGGTCATGGCAAAGATGAAATCGAACGAGCGGAACGCCCCCACGAAGGCGCCCACGAAGTTGATAATAATCAGCGGCTTCAGGTAGGGCAGGGTGATGCGCCCCACCTTGGCCAGCATGCCCGCGCCGTCCAGGTCGGCCGCCTCGTAGAACTCCTCCGGGATGCTCTTGAGTGCCGCCAGGTAGATGATGCAGCCCGGCCCCACGCTTGCCCACACGATGGGGATCACCACCGACACCATGGCCAGGCTGGGGTCCCCCAACCACAACTGCGGGGGCACGTGGAAGACGGACAGCATGCGGTTGAGCAGGCCCGTCTCCGTGGGGTCGTAAAACTGCTTCCACAGGAACATGATAACCAGCCCGGTGGTGGCCGCCGGCAGGTAGTACAGGGTGCGAAAGAGGATCTTGCCCCGGGGCACCTCATGCAGCGCCAGCGCGAGCAGGATGGGGGAGAAGAACCCCAGCCCCAGCACCAGCGCCATGTAGGTGAAACTGTTCAGCATCGCCTTCCAGAACCGAGGCTCAAACAGTACCTGGCTGAAATTGCCCAGCCCCACCCACTGGCTGGGGGCAACCAGGCGGTAGTCCTGGAAACTCATCAGCGAGCCCCGGGCCAGCGGGTAATACTGCCACACCGCCACCGAGGCCAGCGCGGGCAGCAGGATCAAGTAGGCGACGCCGAACTTGCGCCAGTGCCGCGATAGGGCCAGCCCTCGCCTGGCCGCCGCCGCGTCCTGGGAGGCGACATCGGCGGCAAAAGCCCGGAATACCTGGCGGAAAAGCAGGGCAAACACCACCGCCAGCAGCACCACCACCCCCAGCGCCACCCGGCCCCGCGCCGCTTTCACCCTGGGCGGGACGATACCGATCATGCGCTCGTTGGCATGGGCCACTGCCTGGTCGAGCAGCGCCTGGTAGTCCCTGCGATCAGAGATGGCTACCGCGTCGAGGGGGGGCGTCATCTCCAGGTAGATCATCTCGCAGTTTCGCCCGTAGGGCTCGGGCCGGCCATGCCGCAGCGCCTCCTCCAGGGTTGCCTCCCAGCCCGGAGGCACCTCCCGCAGATAGCGCTCGTAGCCGAACTTGCGCAGATACTTGGGGACCACGAACTTCGCGTACCCGCTCTCTACGTAGACCTTGGTCTTGATGCGCTGCGCCTCTTCGCTGCTCCAAAACTTGATGTACTCCCAGGCCGCATCACGCGTGCGCTTGTCCCGCACGGTGGCGTTGATGCCCATCATGGTGCAGTTCAGTTCGCTGCCCCGCTGCCCCCCGGGGCCCAGCGGCACCGGGGCGATCCCCACAATGTTCGGGTTCAGGTTCGCCATCAGGTCGTCCGAGAGGTACATGAAGGTCATGCCGATCTGGCCCATGTTCCACTTGGTCCAGATCTCGTTCCCCCGGTACGCTACCCCCCGATACCGCTTGCCCCCCCGCTGCCAGGGCGCTCGCATCAACCGCTGGTAGAACTTCAGCGCCTCTACCGCCCCCCGGTCGTTGAAGACGGCGTGCCACTGCCCCCGCTTATCCTGGCGCATCACCTCCCCGCCCGCCGACCACAGGAAGTTGATGAAGAACCACGAGGCCTGCTGGCCGGAGACCAGCCCCATCCCATACTGCCCCTTCTCGGGCCTGGTGAGGCGCTTGGCGTATTGGAATAGTTCCTCCCAGGTGCGGGGTGGGCGGTCGGGATTCAGGCCGGCCTCCCGGAAGAGGTCCTTGCGGTAGGCCAGGGCCATCACCAGCGTGGAATAGGGCACCGCCCACACGTGCCCCTCGCGCCGGATCACCTGCCATACCGGCGGGTAGATGCGCTCACTCAGGTCCTCCTCCTTCGCCCACTGCGCAACGTAGTCGTCGAGGGGATAGAGGAAGCGCTGCTGGATGTAGGAGTCAGAGATGCGAAAGTTGACGTAGAGCACATCAGGGGCCACCCCGCCCGCCATTGCCAACAGCGGCCCCACCTCCTGCTGTAGGCCGGGGGCGGTCAACCCCTGGAAGCCCTCCACCCGGATGTCCGGGTGCAATTCCATGAACCGCTCCACGATGGCCCACCGCGCCCGGCTGCCCACGTCGCGGCTTTCCTTGAGCGGCAACTCCCACACGCGCAAGGTCAGGGGCTTGGCCAACAGGGGAAAGGAGGGGAACAGCAGCAGCGCCCACGCCAGCGCCAGGCTCAGGCGGGTAACCCACCGCTTGCCCTCAGGCGGAAACCCCCAGCGCACGCGCAGCCCCCTTGTGATGCTGCCAGGCTATCACGGGGGCCAGGGGGTGTCAATCGCGTGAGGGGGGAACGGCGGTGACCGTTACCTCTCGGTGACGGCGCTCCCGCGTCCGGGATGAGGGTTGTGCTCAGGTAAGTATCCCTGTTGCCGGCCTGCCGGTTCCAGAACGGCGCCCGGCGCGAGATACCTCGCGGGGGCGGCTCGCAACTCGCCCCTACCGCTCAGAATGACCGCGGGGCGATGACTTGCCCTTGGTTGCCGCCTCTACTGCCGCCCGGAACTGGGCATAGGGCATGCGGTAGACGCGGTTGGTGATGTAGTCCGAGCCGCGGCTACCCAGGCGCTTCACGATGACGGCTGCCTGGTCGTGGTACCCGCACTTCATGGCCACGGCCGCGCGCAGGGTATCCCATTGCAGGCGCCCCTGGGGCTGGGCGCGCTGGTAGCTGTCACACATGGCGAGCAGGCGCTCGTAGATCCCCGGCCTTTTCCAGTATTCCCCGGGGTTCGGATGCTCGAGCAGCTCACGGTCGCGCTCGATCGCGCAGAGGGCGCTGAGATAATAGCCGGGGACGCGGGTATCAAAGCGCCCGGTTTCCAGGCAGGCCAGCCCGAAGTCGTGCATCTCTTCGTAGCTGCCGACCCAGCGAGGCTTGAGGTAATGGAGCATGGTGCTGTAGGCAGGCGCGTAATCAAACTGGGCATCCACCGCGCGTTGGAACCACAGCCACATGGCCGACTGCTCGTCCGCCTCCAAGTGAGCCGACATGGCGATCATCCGGGTAGGCGCCTCGGGCAGGCTGGGGTCGCGCTGCCATGCCTGCCGATACCGCTTGGCCGCGATGGCAATCTGCTGCTCAAACTGTTTCCACCCCTCGGGGCTGACCTCGGCGCTGGATCCGTAGCCTCGGGCATCCCACGCCACCTCCTCCTCGAGCATGCCCCGCAACAGGTCGGCCACGGCCAGCTTGCCGGGGTGGTTGTCTAACTCACCCACCAGCCGCCAGGCCCATCCTCCGCTCAGCACCCCGCCTTCCTCGCAGCTCCAGTTCAGGAGCTCCCAAAGCACCCGCTGCTCCCGGCCGCGGAAGGTGTCCTCTGCCGCCATCTGCGGGGCCAGTGCGATCACCCGCTGGGCCAGGGCATGGGCCTGGGCCAGGCTCAGCCCCGACTTGGGTCCGGTTTCCATGAAGCGGACCGCAGCAGCAAAGGTCCAGTACTTCGGGTACCGACTGCACTCCAGCCCGGCCAGGGCGCGCTGGAAGAGCGGCCCAGCGTCGGCCTTGCGGCCAGCCAGGAGCAGGGCGCGGGCGCACAGGTAGAGCACCAGGGGATCGGTACAGGTGCGGCTGAGCGCGGCCCCCTCGCTGAGCAGGCGATCCGCGCTGGGGGCACCGGGCAGCCCGGAGTAGATCTTGACCCATGCCTCCAGGTAGGACAGCGCCTGCTTGTCCCACCGGGGATCACGCCGTCCGTGCTGAAGGTACCCCGCAATGAGCATGCGCCGATGCAGCGCGGCCCTCACCTGCTGATAGTCCCGCTCGGTGAAGGGGTGGGCGGGCACCTTGATGGCATGGCGCGTCCTGGGCTGCTCCGCCGGCGGCGTGAGCGCCTGTCGCACGCGCGGCTCGGACTTCGGGGTACGTGCGGGTGCTCGCCCGGGCTGCTGCCGGGCACACCCGCTGCCCAGCACCACCAGACCGGCCAGCACCAACCCCACACCAACCACTCGCAGCATTATTTGCCCCTCCCCGTCGCAGAGGTGTTTACCTTCCACCCGCCCGCCAGGTCTCCACCCGCCGCAGTACCGCCTGCGCCTGCTCGCGGTCGCGCACCCCGGAGATAGAGAGCCACAGCCCCTCCGGGGCCAGGTTTTCCATGAAGAGATCCACCTCGTCCAGGCCGAGGCCCAGGTAGAGCCCCTTGCCCGCAGCCTGGATGCGGCGGTAGAGCGGAATCCAGTCGGAGGCCCGCCCGTGTCCCTCGCCATACACCCACTGGATGGCGTTGATCTCCGGCGTCTCGAGCAGGCTATCCAGGTGATGCAACGCCCCCGGGCCGTCGAGGTGATAGATGGCCGCCTCCAGGTGCCGGCACTCGGTAACCAGGCCGGGCAGGAAGATCTCGTCGAAGTGCCGCTTGGAGATCATGCACGAGAAATCGTTGGAGGGCACATACCACTTGCGGGTGGAGACGATGCTCAACCAGGTGGTGCAGGCCTGCCCCGCCGCCCGCAGCCGGTTATAGAAATGGTCGAAGACCTCGCCGTAGACCTCGGTCACATAGTCCAGCAGCGCCCGCACCTGGGCCGGGTGCTCGATCATGTCCATGTTCAGGCGGAGGGGGTCCCGGAAGGCGGCCAGGGCGTCGCCACCGGGGTGGAAATCCGTCAGCCCCACGTAGAACTTGCCCCGCCCCGCCGCGAGCAGGGCGTCAGTCATCTCCTCAAGTTTGCGCCAGTAGGCATTGTCCGAGGAGAAGCGGACGGACCCCACCTGGGACCAGTCCTCCAGGATGGGGATGGACCAGGAGGTGGACTCGCCGTACTCCATCTCACAACCGAAGAAGCAGGAGAATATCTCCGGCCCCAGATTAGGCCAGGCCACCGGCAGGGCGTCGCCCAGATACTCGGTATTCATCACCCCCGCCAGGGCGCGGTCGGCGACCCACTCCGAGTCCCACCAGCGGTCGCGCAGGGTGGGCCAGGCCTTCTCCTGCGGCCAGGGATACGCGGGGTTGGGCGCGGGGATTTGGATGCAGGTGACGGGGCGGCCGAGCACCTCCCGCTCCCAGAAGGCATCCTGGCGGGCAAGTCGCTGCTCCCAGTCGGGGATGTGGTCCAGGGGCATGAGCATAAACGGTTTCCTATCAGGTCATTCTGAGGGAGGCTGGCGGCTTGGCCGACAACCGACCGAAGAATCTCACGGGCAGGGCCGAGAGGTCGCCTGCGGCGCAAGATTCTTCGCTACGCTCAGAATGACCTGCGATGCCCGAGATAACCTTGTCAGGTGCCCTCACTGAGATCACGCCAGGTCGGGTTTGTGGATTCTATCAGCGCCACCTTCTTCGCCCGCAGCCAGCCCTTGATCTGCTTCTCCCGCTCTATCGCATACATGGGGTCCGTGTAAGCAACCTGGCCGATTAAACGCAGCCCGCAAGGGCTACGCACGCAAGTCTCGGATCACTTTCCGAACCCAATGTGCTCCCTGGCCTCAACCAAAGCTTCGACCAGACGATCAAGGTCATCAATGGAGTGGGTCGACATGAGATTGACCCGAATGATCGCCTGACCCTCTGGGACAGCCGGACGGTAGTAAGAGGGTGCGAAAATGCCCTTGAACTTCAGATACTCTGCAGTCTTCTTGGCATCAGCGGCATCGCCGATGAGCACAGGACTGGGTTTGACTACCGAGGATATTGAAACCTTCAGATTGAAGCTTTCCTTTCAGGTAGTCGACATTTACCCATAGGTGGTCGCGGAGCAACTTACCTTCATCGCTCATTACGATCTTGATAGCCTCGATCAATCCTGCAGCGATGGCTGGTGGCATGGCGGTCTGGAACATATATGAACCAGAAGAGTAACGCAGAAATTCCGCGATTACGGGCTCTGCGACCACGAAACCGCCTGCACCTCCGAGCGCCTTACTCAAAGTACCCATTTGAATGGCTACACCGTCTTCGACACCCCAATACTCGGCCGTGCCACGCCCATTCTCCCCAAGCACCCCTGTGGCATGAGCGTCATCGACGTAGACCATCGCGCCATACTTATCAGCAACTTCCACGATATCCTTGAGGGGGGCGATGTGCCCATGGAGAGAGAACACGCCGTCCGTCAAGATCAGCTTGCGCTCTGCTTTACTCTCACTGAGTAGCTTTTCGAGGTGCGAAACATCGAGATGATTGTATTCGTGCACTTCGAGACGACCTCGCAGCCAGGCAGCTGACAGCATCACTGCCTCTATCAGACACCTGTGGTTGAGCTCGTCCCAGAATACGGCCGCGCCTCCCCAAGACTTCTCCATCTCGGGGTTAATAGCTGTCGCGACGGCAAGGGGAACAACAGGCGCAATCAACGCGGGGACGGCTCCAATATTTGCGAGGTAGCCGGCTGAATACAGCACAGCCTCTTTCTTACCGCTTGGGTCCTTTAAACCGGCGATGGCTGCCTCAAGTTCATAGTGGATTGACTGCGTTCCTCCCGTGAAGCGAGATGCACCTGCAGCCGCGCCATATTCACTGAGGGCACTGACCGCAGCGGCTATAATCTTAGGATGAGCCCCCAATCCCAAGTAACCATTGACCGAGAAATTGACGAACTCTTTACCCTTGATCATAATACGCGGTAGGGTCGAAATGCCAGAAACCTCCTCAATGACAGGCAGATAGCCAGTCTTCAATGAGTCATGAATGGCATTGATCATTCTCTCAATCTGATTCATCTTCCAGATCCTCCTTCAGTTTCGGTTGTCAACGAGCCCAAACTGCCGGCGAAAACCGCGACAAATGCGCCTCGCAAGCAGCTTGATTTTCGCCTAAAATCTTACCACAAACACCCCCAAAAGTCAATGGTTTTACCTCTTTATCACTTTTTTATTACCAGTAACTTATACTTCCTACTTGCCGATCGGAAGGAAAGATGGTATAATATCTACGGATAAAATATACCTCGTAGTAGACCAGCCGGTGCATCCGGTAGCGGGAGGTGAAGCCCTGGGTAAGCCCTTGCTTATGCTCCGAGACCCGGCGGTAGATGTCGTTAGTGATACCGGTGTAGATGCGCTGGGTCCTGCTGGCCATGATGTACACCCACCACTGTCGCATGGGTGATCCCCCTTCCGCTGGCCGGAGAGGTCGCCTGCGGCGCGAGATTCTTCGCTGCGCTCAGAATGACCTGGGACGGTCGCGCGGACGGCTCACTCGAATGCGGCCGCGGTCATGGCCAGGTAGTTCTCGTCGGGCACGTACTCGGGCACGCTGTTCCCGGTGCCCAGGCCATAGGAGCCCCGGGAGGCCGTACGCTCGAGCATGCGCCGCGCCCGCTCGCGCACCTCGCCGGGGCTGGCACTGACCACGAAATGCAGGTCCAGCCCGCCCAGGATGGCGATGCGCCCACCCCAGCGCTCGTAGGCCTCCTCCACCGGGCAGATGGCATCCTCATAAGAGTGCTTCCCGTCAAAGCCCATGTCCACGATGATGTCCTCCATCACCGCCTCCAGTTGGCCGCAGGAGTGCAGGATGGCGGGCTTGCCGGCGGCGTGGGCCACCTCCACGATGCGGCGATGCCAGGGGAAAACATAGCGGCGCATCACCGCGGGCGAGAGCATGGTCTGGGTCTTGAAGCCCCAGTCGTCATTGGAGATGATGGCTCCCACGGTGTCATAGCGCACCACCTGCTCGTAGTAGCGCACCAGCCGGCTGCCCACACCATCGAACACGGCCTGTGCGGTCTGGGGGTCGTCGGCGATGAGATAGCAGAGCCGGTCAAAGCCGACCAGGAAGATGGTATTCTCGAGCACGCCGCCCGGCCCGCAGATGATCAGTTTCATCCCCGGGGGCAGGTCAGGCGCCAGCCGGCCCAGGTCCACGGCAAAGTCCTCGGGCTCCAGCCACTGGTAGGCGGCCAGCGACTCCCGGTCGTGGATGAGGCCGCCTTCGTTGATGGAGCGGGTGTTCTGCTGCGCGAACTGGGCGGTGGGGAAGTGGAACCCCGAACCGTGCAGGGTGGCGTAGTCGTAGCCGGCGTTGCGGAAGGCGGCGATGAGGAAGCGGAAGCGATCCAGGCCGTCGCCACGCTGCCAGTCCTCCCCCTCTGCCAGCCGCTGGTAGAGCGGCTCGTTAAGGAAGAACTCGAAGAGGGTGGGCCGGTCGGGCCGGCGGTGCTCCAGGACGGCCTGCAGGTTGGCGAAATCGGGCTTGCGGTCCGTAATGCGCATGGATCTCCTTCAGCGGCGGCGGCGCGGCCCCGTGGGCAGCGGTGAACCGGTGCGCTGCACCTTGGGGATGGGCCGCTCTTTGGGCCAGGGAATGCGGTATTCGATGCTTGGCAGCAGGTCAAAGACGTCGTCGGGCACCGACCCCGCGCCCTCCGGCTCCAGGCACACCCCCCACACGTAGGTGGGGGAAGAGAAGGCGAGCGCCTCCCCCCGCCGCTCAACCTTGATCTGGGGTGCGGCCAGGCGGAGGTCCTTGAAGCGAGCGAGGAAGAGCCGGTTCTGGGCGATGATGCGCTCCCCCCGACCGAGCAGGGCAAAGCACCCTGCCTCTTCGTAACCAAGCCGCTGCCAATGGGCGAGCGGCAGGGAGGCCAGGGTGGTGGCGTGGTTGGCGGGGAGGCGAGCATTGCGCAACAGGTCCACCGGGAGTTTCCCGGCCAGGGTGAAGAGTCCCCAGCGCACCTCGCCCGCCCATTGCCTGGGGGTATCGTTAACCCCCACGATCAGCACCTCGTCCTTCTCCACCACCGGAATCACGTGCACGGGGGCGAAAGCCCGGCGTACCGGGTGGTAGGCCAATTTACGGCGCAGGTAGTAGTCCACGATGCTCCAGCCGTGGCTGGCCGGCCAGCAGTCGTTGTACATCCAGAAGATGGCGGAGGCGCTGCTAAACATGCGCCGCCGAAAGTTGTGGGCGTACTCCTGCAGCCCCTCCGCCTGCAGCAGGGCGCTGTAGAAACAATAGTCGGGGAAGGGTAGTTCGTCGGGCTGGCAGCCCAGCCAGTACTCGAGCGTGCGGTAGGCGATGCCACCCTCGGGATGATAATTGCAGGCATTGTCGTGGAACTCCCAGACCGGGGAGTAGAGTGCCCGCTGGTCCGAGGGCAGGAACTGCTCCAGGGTGGCGGGGGTGGAGACGCCGAGCACCCCGCCCTCGTTGGGGAAGCGGCTGACATCCGTGCGGTAGGCCCAGAAGTCCGGCCCGTCCTCGCCCAGGGTGACGTGCCAGGGGTGCTGGTCCCCGGTGGTGGGGTCGTTGGGGGGGCGATGGCCCTTGGAATAGGGGCTGCTGGGCCAGTACGGACGGGAGGGGTCCTCCCGTTCCAGGATCGCGGGGATTTCGTGGTGGTAGAGCGCATAATCCGGATAAGCCTTGCCCCGGTCGTAGCCCCACTCCCAGGCGCCCCACTCCAGTTCGTTGTTGCCGCACCACACCAGGAGGCTGGGGTGGTGGGCCAGGTCTCGCACGTTGTGTGCGATCTCCCGGCGCACGCTTTCCAGGAAGCCGGGGTCGTCGGCTGGATACTTGGAGCACGCAAAGGGGAAGTCGTGCCAGACCATCACCCCCAGGTTGTCGCAGGCCTCAAGCAGGGCGTGGTTGGCGTAGGGGCCGCCTCCCCAGACTCGCAGGGTGTTGAAGTTGGCCTCCACCGCCATCTCCACCAGCCGGCGAAACCGCCCGGTATCTGGACGGCCGTAGATAATGTCCGGCGGTACCCAGTTGCCACCCTTGGCAAAGATGGGCCGGCCGTTGACCTCCAGGATGAAATACTCGCCACCGTCAGGGTGGGGCTCCTGGTTGAGGGCCACGCTGCGGATGCCGGTGCGCCGGGAGGCGCTGTCGGCCACCTCACCCCGGGCGAGTATCTCCACTCGCACGTCGTACAGGTTCTGGTCCCCGTGGCCTTGAGGCCACCACAGCCAGGGGTCGGTGACGCGCAACGCCAGGTGGTGACGCGAGAGGCCGGGTGGCAGCGTGACCTCAAGGCGCTCCTCCACCCCGGCATCGGGGGCCGCCGCCTGCAGGATGGCCGGCAGGCCGGCGCCGGTGACATTCTCCACGAGCAGGCCCACGTTGAGGGTGGCCTCGGTGAGGTCGGGGGCCAGGGCGGGGGTAACGGTGGCGGCCTCCAGGCGGGCGGTCTGTGCCCACTCCAGGTACACGGGCCGCCAGATGCCCACGTTCACCAGGCGCGGGCTCCAATCCCAGGAGAAAGAGTACTGGGGTTTGCGCAGCCACGAACGCTTGTGTAGCAGGTGGTCCAGGGACGGATTATAGACGGTGCCCGGGCGCTCGGAGACGGAGTACAGCCCGCTTTCCAGGCGCACCGCGAGCACGTTCTCGCCGGCCCGCAGGCGGTCCTTGATGGGAATGCGACACGGCAGAAAGGCGTTCGCGCTGCTCCCGATCTCCTCGCCGTTGAGCAGGATCACCGCCCCGTAATCCAGCCCCTCGAAAACCAGCCACACCTGCGCCGCAGAACGCGCTTGCCGGGGGACGGTGAAGCGGGTGCGGTAGACCCAGACCTGCTCCTCTACCCAGCGTGCGTTCTGGGCATGCAGGCCGGCGTTCAGGTCGGGTAGCATTCCGGCCCGCTCCAGGTCCAGGTGCACCTCGCCGGGGACGCGGGCGGGGAGGAAAGTGCGCTCGTCGGCCTCCGGGCCACACCAGGCCTCCGGCACGCCGTGCTGCCCGTCAAAGCCCCGGATCAGCCAGGGCCCACCCAGCGGGAGGGAAGTGCGCATGGTGATACCCTCCGTGCCGCATTTGCCACCCTCCAGGTTCGCTCGTACTGCTGAATTCCCTGCGGGCTGCAAGCGGACCGGAGCACGCGAGGGCCTATGCGCCCACCGCCTCCACCATGATCTCGTAGTTGCGCACGGTGTGGGGCGACAACCGGCGGCCGGCAGGACAGGCGGTGGGCATGAGCACGTAGCCCCTCCCCTCCCCTGCGGTTCCCTCGGCCACGGCCTGGCGCACGCGCCGCGCGAAGGCGTCGTGGGGCATGTTCTCCAGTTCTGCCACCTCGATATTGCCGAAGAGCACCAGTTGGCGGCCGTAGCGCGCCCGTACCTCGGCCAACTGCACGTCCCCCTGGGGCGGAGGCTCGATGGGGTCCAGCCCCGAGCACCCGGTGCCGGCGATGTCCTCCAGGATCTGGGCGATCCGGCCGTGGCAGTGCACGCGGGCATAGCCGCCATAGCGCTGGATGCACTGCACCATCTCCCGCAGGTAGGGCACCACGTATTCGCGAAAAAGCCGGGGCGGCAGGTAGGGCGGCGAGGCGTATTCCGGCCCGCAGATGCGCCAGAGCCGGCCGGGCAGGGCGCGGGCCACCGCCTCCGTGCGGTAAAGGATGCCGGCCGCCAGCCGGTCCAGGGCACGGCGGAAGAGTTGGGGCTCGGTCAGCGCCATCACCGTAAACTCGCCCATGTGGAAGAGGGGGGCCACACTGCAAATGGGGTCGCCAGTATCCACCATTACCATCCCGGCCTCCCCCAGGGTGCGCTCGGCCTCCAGGAAGGCGGCGGTATCGGGCTCACCACCCGGCTCGGCCGCAGGGAGGTCGAGCCAGGCCCGAAAGTCGTCCACATCCTTGAGCAGGTGCTCGGTGACCCAGGTGGTGTTCACGTCCGGGTCACGGCGGCTGCGGGTGGTCAACAGACGCTTGCCCGCTTTGATGGTGCTCACGGTGACCCGGGAACCCTTCTCGTCTATCCTGGACTCGGTGGTGGTCAGGCCGGCCAGTGGGTCCGGGGGCAGATTCTTGAAGCCCACGCCGTGCATGATGATGATGTCCGTCCGCTCGCGCGCCAGGGTCAGCAGCGGCGCCCACGAGGGGTCAGAGAAGACGTTGAAGGGGTCCGGGTCGGCCGGGTTCTCGCGTACCCCGCTGATTTCGTAGAAGTTGACGGGTGGGCGATCCACTGGCTCCCCGCGCAGGGTAGCCAGCAGCCGTTCGCGGCGGGTCATTGCACGCTCCTGGGATTGGTACGGGCGATATTCTGCCCGGCTGCCCTGCGGCCTGCCGGCAGTGCTTGCTTTCCCGCCCTGTCTCTGGTATACGTTGACTGTCCACTTCGCCACGCGCAAAGTGACAGGAGCACCGATGCCCGAACCAATCCCGATGGTGATTGAGGAATACCAGCGACTCCAGGCCCGCCTGGAGCAACTGAAAACCAAGGACCGTCCGCGCGCACGGGCCGAGGTGTCCCGCACCCGGGAATATGGCGATTTCCGGGAGAATGCCGAATACCAGGAGGCCAAGCGCCACCTGTCCATACTGGACGGCCAGATCGCACAGTTGGAGATGACCCTGTCCCGGGCCAAGATCGTGGAGGCCCGCGAGGGCACTCGTGTCGCGGTGGGGGCGATGGTGGTGGTCACCGACCTCACCAGTGGGCGGGAGTTGCGCCTGAGCGTGCAGTCCAACGGACCATGTTCGCCCCCCGCGGTGGCGGTCACCCCGGAGTCCCCCCTGGGCAAGGCCCTGATCGGTAAGCAGGCAGATGAGGAGGTCGAGGTGCAGACCCCTGCCGGTCAGCGCCGTTACCGGGTGCGGGAGATCTCCTTCCCCGGTTAGCCGGCGGCTGCCGGCAAGAGGGAAAGCGATTGCCCGTGGGCAAGAGAGGGCACATGCCGGCCCGATACCCCGACGCCTTCCGATGCCACTGGCGGGCCGTCACTCGACCGCCAGCGCTGGCCCCCGACCGTGTCCACCTGTGGCGGCTGCGGCTGGATCTTTCCCGCGAGCGCATTGCGGAACTGGCGGGCCATCTCTCGCCCGGTGAACAGGAGCGCGCGGCCCGTTTCCGCCTGCCCCCCGTGCGCGACCGCTACATCGCGGGCCGGGGCACACTGCGGGAGTTGCTGGCACTGTACCTGGGGATCAAGCCGGCGGAGGTAGCCTTCGCCTATAGCATGCGTGGCAAGCCCCAGGTGTATGGCAACGGCACCGACGTTCGCTTCAACATGGCGGACTCGGGCGCCCTGGCCCTGGTTGGTCTTGCCCTGGGGCGGGAGTGCGGAGTGGATGTGGAGCGGCGACGGCGGGACCTCGACCCCCTGGAGATCGCGGGGCGCTTCTTCTCGCCCGCAGAGGCCGCGGCTCTGGCCGCCCTCCCCCTGCCCGAGCGCCGGAGGGCTTTCTTCTGCGCCTGGACGGCCAAAGAGGCTTTCCTCAAGGGCACGGGTGAGGGCATCTTCGGCGGGCTGGACCGCCTGGTGGGCTGGCCTCCCTGCAGCACCCCGCAGCCGGTGCGCCTCAACTACGGGCATGAGGACCAGCCCGACTGGCACCTGCTCAACATCTCGCCGGCGCCGGGCTATGCGGGCTCGCTGGTGGTGGCCGGCGGGGGGTGGCAGGTGGTCTGCCTGCGCCAGGCGACCCCGGCCACCTGAGGGGTCCTTTCCCGGCTGCGCCTCCAATAATTCCTTACGCCCCCTGTAACATTGCCCCCCGTCGCGGGGTCCAAGTGCGCGGGTGGGGGGAATCGGCTGTCTGGCGGGCGATCGGAGCGTAACGGGGGAGTGGTGCACGGCCGGCAGCCCGTGGGGCGGCTTCGGGGGGGAGCCGCCCCCTTCTGCTGCCCTGTCCGGCCGCGGTGGTCAGACTGTGGCTGCCTTGCCATGCCCCCATCCTTGACACTACCTGCGGCCGGGCCTATACTCCGCGTGGCTTCCCGAGCGCCCGGCGTGGGGGATGGCCATGCCCCGGCAACCGACGGCTTACGGGATCCTGGGTCTGCCTCGCCATGCCACCACCAGCCGCATCAGGGGACGCTTCCGCCGGCTGGCACGCTCCACTTCGCCCGGACAGCCCGCGGCGGTGCTGCTGCAGGACCCCCGCTTCCGCCTCATCACCTGCGCCTACTTGCTGCTGATGTCTCCCCAGCGTGCGGAATACGACCGCCTGCTGCAAGAGGGCGCCGCCCCCCTGCCCGATCTCACCGCCAAGCACAGCGAATGCGAATCCCTGGCCCTGGCGGCAGAAGTGGCGCTGGTGCGGGGCAACTACGCAGAATCCCTGCAATATGCCAAGCAGGCCGCCAGCCTCGCCCCCCGCCAGGCCAGCTGCTGGGCCCTGCTGGGTGAGGTGATGCGCCAGCAGGGCAAGTACGACGACGCCATCGCCATGTACAACTACGCGGTGCAGATGGATCCCCAAAACCAGCGCTATTGGAGCCTACTCAACGAGGTCCAGGCGCTCAAGGCGGGGCGCAAGCCGCTGCGTCGCGCCGAAACCAAGCACAGCGCCCCACCCCCGGCCGCCGTGTGGGGCGCCCTGCTGGTTGCCTTCCTGGTCATCGAACTGGGGCTGTTCTGGGTCTACCGCCACCCCGGTCCCATCGTCTTTCTGAGCCTGCCCATCAACCTGGTGACTGCCGCCGTAGTGGATGGGCTGATCCTGGGGCTGGTGCTCGGCGGAAGCGGCCTGTTAGGCCGCTTCCGCGACGAACTAATCCTGGAGCGCATCCCCACCCCCGGCCTGGGGAACGTCCCCGCCGGGGTGTACAGCGCGCTGCCGGGGCTGGTCTGCTTCTGGGCGGCGCCTGCCCTGTACGCCCTGGCGGCCTGGCGCGACCAGCACGTGAGCCGGCCTCTGGTGGTGGTGATGCTCTGCAGCAGCCTGATCACCGGCTCCCTGGTGGCCATCCGTCCGCACCCTCTGGTCCCCAATCTGCTCTTTGCCGGTAACGCCGTCTTTGCGGGGATGCTGGTGGGGTGGCTGCTGGGGACGGCGTTTGCCAAGAGACATTGAGGGTTCCGGGTTGCGCGTTTCGGGCTTCGGGTGGGGAACAAGGGACAGGGAACAGGCAACAGCCCGGCCTGCTCCGCCCATGCGCTCAAGGAGGGTGAGAGGCGGCGGCGCCCCATGTGCCGGCTCGCCCCTCACCGTTTGACTACCCACTCTATCCCGGCCGTCCGGCGGTCATCGCTTCCCGCTCCTCCGCCCGGCCTGTGAGGTCCAGCAGTTCGGCCGGATACGGGAAGGGGCCCTCGTCCGGAATGCGGTTGATGAAGGCCGCCCGGAACTGCGGGTCCTGCATGCGGCAGTGGTTGCAGGGGTCCCGATAGGCGGGGTGGGAGATCAGCCGGTCCCAGATTGCCGACAGCGCCTCCTTGCGCACGTTGCCAAAGGAGAGCGGGGTGAAGTCGCAGGGCATCACATCGCCGTAGGCGGTCATGTAGAACTGATACCAGCCGGCAAAGCACCCAGTCCCCCGCGGGCCATTGATCTTGGCCTGGGTGATGATCGCCGGGTAATCGGGCTTGGCGTTGATCTCCTCCTCGAGATCAATCAGATAGGCCTTGTCCTCATCCGTCAGTAGTCCGCTCTCGTCTTCGTGCAGCAGCCGGCCGGTGGGGACGGTGTCGAAGATGGTCATCTCGTGCACCCCCCATTCCCGGCCCAGTTCCACCAGTTGCCTGACCTTGCCCGTGCGCACCCGCTGGGGCGTGGCATAGGTGCTGATACCGGTGAGGATGCCCGCCGCCTTCAGCCGCTGCAGCCCCTCGGCGGCCCGGCGGAAGCACCCCGGCACCCGGCGCATGGCGTCGTGCTCGGCCTCATCCGGGCTATCCAGGGAGACGTTGCAGCCGTAGAGCCCCGCCGCGGCCAGGCGGTCCACCACCTCCTGAGTGAGCATAAGGCCGTTGGTAAACATCATCGGCTCGGCCTCCTTGCGGTCCACCCAGGCGATCAGTTCGTAGATGTCACGCCGTAGCAGGGGCTCGCCACCAGTGAAAACGATGTTGACCACCCCCAACTGCTCGGTCTCGCGGATGATGCGCTTCCATTCCTCCGTCGTCAGTTCCTCTCGCTCCCGGTCACGGTGCTTGGCGGCGCTGCAGTGGATGCAGTCGGCCTGGCAGCGCGCGGTGACCTGCAGGGTGGCGGTAGTGATGCGGGGGCGGCCCCGCTCCACGCGCCCGATCACTACGTTGCCCATCACCTTGAGGTTAGCCTCCGAGGGCACGGGGGGCTGGTAAAGGGTGAAACTCATCTGTCCGTTAGCGGTCCGGATGGGTCGGTCGTGGCGGGCCAGGAGTTCATGGAACCCCTTGACCAGGCGTTCACCGACGAAGGGTGCCAGCGGGCCCCGGCAGTGGACATCGAGGTTCTTGCCCTCGCCCAGCCGGGTCTCCACCTCCAGTAGAGTCCGGTCCCGCCCGAATCTGCCCGCGCTCATGACCCGCAGAGCGGCGTGCAGGGCAGGCTGACGCTCGGCCAGGGTCTGGCAGGCCAGGGCCAGCGGGCCTACCAGTTTGGGGCGGGTGCGTCCCGACTCATCCACCTCGTCGGTGACCGCGATGGCCACGAACCGGTGTGCGTCGCTATCCATAAGCACAGCCCTCCCTCTGGAAAAGTCTCGGCCCCCTGACTTATGACCTCCCCCCGCACATCCCTGCGTTCTCTGCAGCACTTTCCCGCAGTCCGCTCCGCTGTTTGGCTGCCTATTGGCACAATACCGGCCGTGCTCTTGACATCCGAGAAGGCGCCTGCCCGTTAAGCAGGAGAGGTGCAGTAGGGGGTATAGGTAAGGGCCTGGCCTCTTGGCAGCAGCCGGCATCCCCCACAGGGGTGCCCGGCGGCCCTGTCGAACACAAGCTCCCATGTCCCAGGCAGGCAAGGAACGGGGATTCGGACTGCGCGCCCTGCTCGTGGCCCTGGTGCTCATGCCCCCCAACGCGCTGTGGATCATCGCCACCGAGCGCGTGCGCAGCGGTCCCTATGTTACCAGCATCTCCCTGCTCTTCAATGTGATCTTCATCCTGGTGCTTATCGCCCTGGCTAACCTCGCGCTTGGCCGGCTGCGGCGGCGGTGGGCACTCAGCCGGTCGGAACTGGTCGGGATCTATGCTCTACTCGCCCTGGGGTCGGCTATGGCGGGCATGGACGTGGCCCAGTCGTTGGTAATGGTGGTGGCCCACAAGACCTGGTTCGCCACCCCGGAAAACCAGTACGACGTGCTCTTCGCCCGCACCCCACCTGCCTGGACCATGGTGCAGAGCAAGGCCGCCCTCAAGGGCTGGTATGAAGGGGGCTCGAGCCTCTACCATGCCACCAACCTGCTGGCCTGGGGGCGGCCCCTCTTGTGGTGGGCAGGTTTCTTTGGGGCGCTCTTCTTCTGCATGGCTTGCGTGAACGTACTGGTGCGCAAGCAGTGGGCCGACCGCGAGCGGCTCACCTTCCCCATCGCCCAACTGCCGCTGGCGCTGGTGCAGCCAGGGAGCGGCCTCTTTCGCAGCCGGCTCTTCTGGATTGGAGCCGGGCTGGCGGGCGCGGTGGACCTGGTCAACGGCCTCTCGTACCTAGTGCCGGCGGTGCCCAGCATCGGGGTGGCCACCATTGAGTTGCGCCAGTACTTCAGCCAGCGCCCCTGGACCGCGGTGGACTGGCTGCCGGTCACCTTCTACCCGGCGGTGATCGGGCTCTCCTTCCTGCTGCCGGTGGACCTGCTCTTCTCCTGCTGGTTCTTCTACTTCTTCTGGAAGGCCCAGCGCGTGCTCACCGCCCTCTTGGGGTGGGACGTGGTGCCCCAGTTCCCCTATATCAACGAGCAGATGTTCGGCGCCTACCTGGGGGTGGCGGTGGGGCTGCTCTGGGCGGGCCGGGGGTATCTGCGCCAGGTGTGGCTGCGCGCCCGGGGCAAGCCCTCCGACGTGGATGACACCGGGGAGGCGATCAGTTACCGCACGGCCCTGATCGGGGCCGCCGCCGGCTTTGGGCTGGTGCTGGCGATGTGCCTGCAGGCCGGGATGACCGCGCTCATGGCCGTGCTCTTCCTGGGCATCTACCTGGTGCTCATCGTCACCGTGAACCGGGTGCGCGCGGAATTCGGCAGCCCGGTGCATGACTACCATCAGTCTGGGCCCGACCTCATCCTGAGCGAGGTGCTGGGGCCACAGAATATCGGCCGCCAGGACCTGGGCATGTTCGGCATGTTCTTCTGGTTCAACCGCGCCTACCGCAGCCACCCGGCACCCCACCACCTGGAGTCCATGCAGATGGCCAACCGGGTCGGGATGGAGGCCCGGCGCCTGTTCTGGGCGCTGGCGGCGCTGGCCCCCATTGCCCTGCTTATCGGGTGCTGGGCCTATCTCGACCTGGGCTACCGGCTGGGCACGGCCAGCAAGTTCTGGGCGGGTTACGGCTACGGCTGGGAGAACTTCGGCCGCCTGCAGACCTGGTTCCAGGCGCCCCAGCGGCCAGCCTACGGCGCCGCCATCGCCATCGGCGTGGGCATGCTCACCGCTATCTCGCTGTTCGCCATGCGGGTGGGGTATCTGTGGTGGCCTTTCCACCCGGTGGGATATGCCATTGCGGGCTCGTGGTCCATCAACCTGTGCTGGATGCCCATGCTCATCGCCTGGGCGCTGAAGGTGACCATTCTGCGCTACGGGGGGCTGAAGATGCTGCGGCGCGCCCTCCCCTTCTTCCTGGGGCTGATCGTGGGGGAGGCCATCGTGGGCTGTGGCTGGAGCCTCTTCGGCCTGGCCACCGGGCTGCCGTATTACAGTTTCTGGGGGAGATAGCGCTGTAGGGCGGTGGCTCGGTTGCCCACTCGCAGCCCCGGCTCAGGGTAAACCTCCGTGCCCGCCGCCAAAGTAGCCCCGCCCTGCACGGGGAACGCACCTGCGCAGGCCGGCAGCCAGGCCCTACAGGGTTCCCCACAACTTCCGCACGTAGTCGGCGGCGTGGCTCGCCACCTCATCGAGCACCGGCTCGCTGCCGCCCCGCACGAAGGGGGCACACATCTCAAAGGAGATCCAGCCGTCGTAGCCCGCCCGCTTGAGTTCTCCCAGGAAGGCCTGGTAGTCAATGAACCCCTCGCCCATGGGCACCATCTGCAGGTGGTCCTCCACCGGGGTGTAGTTGGTCAGGTGCCAGTTGTAGTGGAAGCGGGGTCGACGCTGGTAGTCGCAGACGGTGGTGAAAACCTCCCAGGGGGCCATGGCCCGGGCCGCCTCCGCCAGGTCGGCGCCCTGCACCGCGGCCGACCAGGCATCAAACGCCGCCCGGCAGTTGGGGCGGTTCACCTGCAGCAGCAGGTCGGCCATGGTGCGATAGTCGGCGCCGATGCAGTGGTGGTTCTGCACGGCCAGGGTCACCCCGAGCGGCGCCACTAGGTCGGAGGCCTCCTGGAGCACCGAGATCACCCGCGGCAGCAGGCTGCTGTAGGGCAGGTGGGGCCGCTCATAGGCGGTGAAGATGCGCACCAGGCGACACTCCCAGTCGCTCGCCAACTCCCCCAGGGCCCGCAGGTAGAGGATTTCCTTCTCCGGGTAGGGGTTATCCAGGTGGTCCCAGCCCGCCCAGATATCGGTGTAGCCGGCAATGCAGGCCGCCTGCACCCCCTCCTGCGCCATCAGGCGCTTGAGGGCGCGCCGGCGGCGGGTGTTCATCATGTCCACCACCGAGGCATGCGGGCGTTTGGCCATGATCTCCAGGCCAGTGTAGCCGAGTTTGGGGGCCTTGCGAATGACCTGCTCCAGGGGCAGGCTCACCTGGCCGGGCCACACCCCGGCGTAACTGACGGTATGCAGGCAAAGTTGCATGGTTGCTCCTCGTGGGTGCGGCTGCCCCGTGGTCGGACCTGCCACGGGCCGCCTGGCTCCCTCTCCCCCCGGGAGAGGGTGGGGGTGAGGGGAAAGGGCGGGAGGTGGCCCCTCGGCCGCGCTCGGGATGAGCAGCCCCGCCCTACAGCCTATCCGCTATGACATCCGCGGGCGCTTGCCCTCACTCATCTCACGCCACATGTCGCCGGAGGACCAGTGCCGCGCCCGGCCCCGCCGGTCCACCCGGCGCAGGTAGATGCGGCCGTTGGCCATGAGTTTCCCCACCGCCCACCAGGCGCTACAGACCGGCTTGTCATCCACGGTGACCGTGAACACGGCCTCCTGGCGGGAGCCGGGGGGCACGGAGAGCCCGATGGTGCGGGGCGTGATCTCGGCGAGCGAGAGCCGGCCCACCACCGCGGCCGGCCAGGTCTCGACCGGAGAGGCGAGGGCCACCTCGCATTCCAGGCTCTCGCTGCCCGGGTTCTCCACGGCGGCAACAATCCGCCCCTCCTCGAGGCGCAGGGTGAAGGTGGGCTCGATGGCCTTGCCCACCTCGAGCACGTCCTGGTACTCCTGGCCGTCGCGAACGAAGCGCAGTTTGATCTGGCCGCTGCTGCCCGCGGGCCGGGTCACGGTCACCGGGAAGGTGGTGTGGCCCAGGGCGGGCAGATCGTAAGCAAAGGTCGCTGTCTCAGCCTTCCACCCCTCTGGCAGCACCAGCCGCACCTCCCCGGCAGCAGGCGCGTCCACATAGTCATTGACGACGTTGACATTGATCTTGAGCGTGCCGTCGGGCGATTCCTCGACGTCGCGCCCCAGCGACGCCACCACCGTCTCATAGCCCATGGGCATGGTGCCGGCATCGTGCTCCCAGGAGCGCACGAAGACCGGCTGCACCAGTTCGGTCTGCGGGCCCAGGTCAGCCGCCACCAGGCGGTCGCTGAGCGGCTCGGTGACCACCCCGAAGGTTTCAATGGAGAAGGGCCGGCAGGCAAAGGGCAGGTGGTTGCCCTCGTGGGCCACCGGGTCGCCAGGCTGCTCGAGCAGATTGGCGGCGAAGGCGCGCCTGATCTTGGGCAGGAAGCGGAAGGTGCCCCGGGTGGGGCGACCATCGGCCTCGTAATAGCGCAGGGTCAGCCCGCGCGCCGGCATGGCGTCCACGTTGGCCCGGCTCCCGGCCAGCGGGTTGCCGAAGGCTTTGAGCGCGGTCACCACGATCGAGGGGGCATCCACCGAAAGGAAGGAGGCGGTCTCGGGCAGGCGGTCGCCGGATTCGGCAGCCAGGGCGATGATCGGATCATTCACCTCCAGCGCCCGCCGGTAGACCTGTGCCTGACGCCAGGTCCCCGCATGGGGGAAGAGCGAGTAGGTGTAGACATGGGTGCGCTGCTCGGGGACGAAGGGCCGCCCCTCGATGTTCCCGGTGGCGCCGTACCACTCGCAGGTATGGAAGAGCGGCAGGCATACCACGCCGCCCCGCTCCACGCTGGAGGCGATGTTGCCCACATTCACCAGGCAGATGCCATAGTCGTCCACCGGCCCGGCCGGCGCCGCGGCGAGGGCAGGTAACGTCACCGCCTCGCCCCGCCCCAACTGGGCGGCCAGGTCGGAGATCGCGCCTTCGAGGGCCTGGGCATCCGGCGCGCCCAGGAGCACGGTTTGGATGGGCTTTTGCTCGCGGTTGTTACGATCCACCAGGTAGAGCGCGGCCGGCCCCTTGGCGATCTGCTCGCGATAGCGGGCCGCCAGGCCTGCCTCCACCGCGCCCAGCAATTCCTCCGCGAAGCGGTTAGGGTTGGCCGCGGTGAGGAGCACGAAGCGGAAGTCATTGTAGAGCAGGTCGTCATTGACGTTGGCGAGCAGGGTGCCGATCACGGGCTGGTCGCAGTCGGGCCACGGGGTCACCGGGATGCCCTTGGTGGTGAGGGCGGTGATCAGGTTCTCGGTGGGGGTGAGCAGGCTGTTGTCGGCCGGGCTCACCACGGCGGTCATGCCCAGGGTGCACGCGCCCGCCTCGCCCATATCCAGGGTGACCGTGGGCCCATATTCCATCCACCGGTCCGCCGGGTAGACCGCACAGCCGCTGAACATGAACATCTGGTGGGTGCGGAAGTCGAGCAGGTCGCGGCTGGGCCGGCGGGCGATGGCGCAGTAGCGGTCGTCAAAGGTGGGCACCGCTCCTCGCAGGCTGGTCGGGTAGGTGACCACAAACAGGTCGTCCTGGTACTGGTAGTCGGCCAGTAAGATGCGGCAATCCACCCGCGGTACCCCGGCCACCAGGCTGATCTCATGGCGAATGGGGGGGAGCACGTCGCTGAGTTCCTGCTCGAGCACCAGGGTGGAGATCACCGGGCCCATCAGGGCATGCACCCGGGCGGGCTTGTTGTGCCCGTACACCCCCTGACCGGTGGTGTAGAACTCGTGCTGGGTCTCGGCCCGTCCATAGACCTCACGCAGCGCCGACACCTCACCCCCCACCAGTTCCCCGGAAGCCAGGCACTCCCGGTCCGCACGCTTGTCGTACATCGAGGTAAGTCCGCCCCGATCGGGGTCGGCCACCAGGCGGAAGGCGTCATTCTCGATGGTTGCGGTCTCCACCCGCTCGGTTTCGGCAGCAGGCACGGCCGGGTTCCCGGTCAGGTAGTAGGTGGTATAGCCCAGCGAGGGGACGGTAGCCACGAAAGCCAGCTCCACCTGGTCACCCTCCCGGGAGAGCACCTGGCTGGGCACAGGGTTGCCGGCGGCATCTCTGATTCCCAGGCGGCTCCAGCCGGCCGGCAGGGTGACCCGGGTGCGACAGACGTCCGTGCGGTCCCAGCAGTGCGGGTTGAAGAGGCGCAGGCCGATCTCCCCGGCCCCGGGCTTGGCCGCTGCCGCCCGGTTCAGGTAGGCTAGAGCGTCGGCCAGGGTCGCCTGGGCCAGTTCACACGACTCCCGGTAGGCGACCATCAGGTCCACGTAGGAAATCTCATTGTGCGTGCCCGTGATGGAGTCGTGGTGCTGGCCGCACAGTAACTGCCGCCAGGCCTTGTCCAGCGGCTTCTCGGGATAGGAGGCGCCGAGCAGCCCGGCCAGGGAGGCAAACTTCTCCGCGCTGATGAGCATGTTCTCGGCCAGCCGGTTCCCAATCTTGAGTTCAATGCGGCTGAGCGCAGTGCCGGCATGGTAGAGCGACATGTCTCTTGAGGTGAGTGTCAGGCGCGCGCCCTGCTGCTCGGAATCCGCTTTCACCGCTTCGTGGAATTCGCTGGGGACTGCCATCTGCAGGGGAGGGGCCAATTGCTGCGTCCACGCGCTGGGCGCGGTCTTGTCCATCCCCGCCAGGAACGAGGAGAGGCCGAGCGTCAGGCTACTCGCCCGGTCCACACCTCCTCTGCGGTGCACCGCCCAGGTGCCGTCAGGGGAGAGATGGCGGAAGAGGGGCGGGAAGCCGAAGATGGCCTTGTCCCAGCCGACACCGGTGCAGCCACCCTTGAGCGCAATCTGGCTCATCTGGGCCGGGTGGCCAAAGACGTCGCCGGGCGAGTAGATGTAGCAGCGCCGCCCCAACACGTCCTCATGCCACAACTGCCCGTAGAGCATGTTGCGGACGAAGGTCTCGCCGCAGCAGTTGAGTTCCTGGGGCTGGTTGTAGAAGACGTCGGATTCCGCCCGCCCCTCCAGGTGCGCCCGCCGCAGGATGTCCCGGTGGGCGGGGAACATGTCGAAGTAGGGCTTGAGGTAATCCAGTTCGGAGAGTGTGCACTTGAAGAGCGGATCGAGCGCAAGTTGCTCACAGTACCGGCGCACGATGTCAAATGCTCCCATGGCGTACACCCGCTGTTCCTCGTGGTAGGTGGTGTCGAAATGAAAGTCGGTGAAGACATAGCCCTTGCCCTTGGTCTCCGGCGCGGCGGAGGGAACGTAGGCAAAGGGCATGGATTCCCGCCGCCCTGCCACCTCCAGCGTCAACTCGAGCACCGCCTGGGACTCGGTTCCCGGGGTGCCCGCGGGGAGGCGCACCAGGTCCGAGGCGCCGGGAGCCAGCGTCACTTCGGCGCTCTCGCCGCCCATTCTTAGCGTCGCCTGCACGGGACGGTCACCCAGGTTGGCGCAGCGCACCTCGATCACCTGGCGAGGCTCGCCATGCGGGCTGGCGAAGTAGCCCGTGGCCGCCGGCGCCGCCACTACCGGCCCATTCACCAACGTGGCGGGACGCACGGTGAAGTTGCGCAGGCAGAACTCTACCCCGTCCGCGATATAGCCGGGCCGCACCTTGGCCAGGAAGAGATTGCGGCCGGCCTGCAGTCGCACTGGGAGCAGCATCTGGCGTACGTATAGCCCCTTGGCCTGGCCGTAAGGTTGGTCCAGCACCAGTTCCCCGTTCAGGAAGAGACGCATGCCGGAATGGTAGGCCTCCACGAAGGCAACCTGGTTCCGGTCGCTATCTACGTAACTGGCGACATACCAGACGGCGTTGCGCTGGACGGTGCGATAAAGCAGGTCGCCGGTGCGATGGGTGAACCTGAGTTCGGTGCTGCGCACCCGCTCCCACTGCAGGCGGGCCGGCCCCAGGCAGGAGTTGGGCACGGCCTGGTCCTGCACCGGGCGCACGGCCCGTTCCCCGCCTATCGCCTCCAGGTAGTCAATATCCAAGATGAGGTGTCGCTCGAACATATACTCGCGTTCGAACGAAGCCCCCGTCTCCACCACAAAGGGACCCAGTATCAGCCAATCGGCGATCGTGGGCTGGGCCTCGAGATCACTCAATTTCACTACCGGCAGCAACGCGTCATCCATGTCCCAATCTGGCTCCTTGCCGGGAAGTACCGCAGAGGGTAACTATCCCAGTTGGCTGCGTCGGCACCGGGACAGTTGCCCATGCCCACCCGGTTCCGGGATCGGGCAGCCGAGTACGGATGGGCAGCAGTCCCGCAGCATCCACAGTCTGGCGGTCCTGTTCTCCCAGGCCGGATGCCGTTCCTGCTCCGCCCCGCAGCCACGGCTAACCCAGCCCGGCTGAAAATAGGGACAGTCACCTATTTCCTGCCCAGGAAATAGGTGACTGTCCCTTATTTTCCTGCCTGCTTGGTCGTTCCCAGAGCGTGGGTCGCCCTCTCGCGCAGATAGAGCACCACCTGGGGGCCGGCCGAGTACTCCACCTGCGGCAGCAGGGCAAGCAGCCCGGCCAGGGCAGAGGGGCGCTGCTTGCCGCGCAGGTACCCGGCGAGGGTGCCGCGGCTGAGGGTGCGGGTGGCACTGAATTCCGCCAGGATTTCACCCAGGGTATGACGGTCCACGCTCACGGTGGTGCCCGCCTGGCTGGTAAAGGAGATGCGGTCCGTGAAGACCCGCAGCCGGTGGCGCTTGTGCATGCCACCCAGGGTGACCACCGGCTCCCCTCGTGCGGCCAGGGTCTCAAACTCTTGCCAGACCCGGTCGAGGTCGAGGACGGCGGGCTGGGTGCGCGTGGGCGCAGCAACGGTTGCCATGGATGCATTATAGCCCGTTGGCCCGCGGCCCTCGGCGCGATGTCTGACACACGGCCGACGGCGGCAGGATGCGATACCCCCTCACCCTCTCCTCTCCCTCAGGGAGGGGGTCTGACCTCTGTCCTGTTGTCCCCGGCACACCCCGAGCCACCAGTCCACCACCGCAGGGTCGGTGGCGTCACAGATGGGGCTGCCGGTGGACATCACCAGCCCCCCGCCCGCGCCGGCCCGGGTCAGCTGGCGCACCTCGGCGGCGATCGCCTGCCGGTCGCCCCGCAGCAGCAGGTAGGAGTCGAAGTTGGCAAACAGGCAGATTCCCGGCCCGAGCGCCCGCCTGATCAGCGCCAGGTCCTGCTCCACCCCCTTGTTGCGCTCCTCGAAGGTGAGGGCGTCAAAGCCCAGCGTGCGCATGGTGTCGAGCAGCGGCAGGCAGTTGCCGGTGTTGTAGAAGATGGACTTCAGCCCCGCCTCCCGCAGCGCCCGGGCGTGGGCCCGGTGAATGGGGGCGATCCAGTCGGCATAGTCCCGGGGCGAAATGATATCAGCCGAGGCATAGGAATCAACCACGAAGCCGGCGTCATAGCCCATGGCCGCCAGTTCCCGCGCCCGCCGGGGTATGCCGGCCATCAGCCGCTCCAGCAGCCAGGCGGCTACCCGCAGTGCCTCTTTGAGCATCACCAGCGCCGGTTCCAGTCCCAGCGGGTAGCAGAGTTGGTGGAAGCCTCCGCCGGCGCAGCCCACCGTGAGATAGCGGTCGCCGTAGCCCTGCACCAGCCAGTCGGGGCCGGTGGGCAGGGGTGGCTCCGGGCCCTCCTCCAGCCGGCCCTGGACGGCCAGCCATTCGCGCGCCGCCTGCATGGTGGTGATAGGCGAATGCAGCCTGGCGGTGGTGCGGGCCTGCTCGGCCAGCGGGTTGCCCTCGGCATCCAGGCCTACCAGCCGCCGCCCCTCCATCAGGTATTCCCAGCGCTCGCCCGTCGCGGGGTCGGTGATGAGCACCCGCCCCGCGCTGTCGTCCACCTGCTTGCCGGCCAGGAAGTTGCTCCCGCCTGCCAGGGGGATCACCCAGTCGGCGTCGTGGCGGGCCTGGATGGCGGCGATGATCTCCCGCACTGTCTCCGGCGGCCCCAGGCTGAGTTGCCATACCGGGCGCCCCACCAGCCGCCACACATATTCCTCACCCCAGAAGTAGGGGGCAACGGGCAGGCGGTCGGGCTGCCTACCCTCCAGAGCGGCCAGCATGCGTTCCTTGGGGGTCATGGCGCGCTCCTACCGATACAGCCCCAGTTCCGTGATCGGCATGGTGAACCCGGTGTGCTCCGGCGCCTGCTGCCAGGCGGGCTCATCCAGCCGCCCGTCAACCGTGATGGCCCCGCTCGCCCGGAGGGCAACCGCCGTGCGCGGCTGCGGCTCCGCTGATCCGGGCAGGACCGCGACCGCCGCCAGCGCCAGCGCCATGATGCAGCCGCCCTTCATCGCTATGCCTCCCCGAACTCCGCCACCACCGTGAGCGGCTGGGCGGGAGCGCTCACCACCACCCATTCCTTGTCCGGGTCGAACTCCGCCGGCTTGCCGTTGACCGTGGCCGCGGTCATCCGCCGCTTCTCAGGGTGGCGGAAGCGCACGAAAACCCGCGCCGGTCGCCGGCGGACCGGCGGCGACACCTCCGCCATGATACGCCCCAGCCCGGGCTCTGGCTGCAGGCGCAGGCTCACGGGGCCAAAGTAGGTGGCCGCCCGCGCGATCCCCACCCCCTCCGGGCTCCCCACCCAGGCCCGGGGCAAGCCGCGGCCCAGATACAGGTCGTCGCCCTGCTCGAGCACGAACATCATGCGCAGCCACATCGCGGCCATGGACTCGTCGGAGGACTTGAAGTGGTCGCCTCCCCAATCCGCCAGGGTGGGCAGCGGGTGCTCGCACATGCTGCGGATATCCGCCCGCCAGCACGAGGCGAAGCCGTTCCAGAAGGCCCGCAGGAAGTGTTCCACCTGGTCCCGGTAGAGATAGGGCGGGGTGAAGTAGAGGAGGTTAGGCTGCATGGAGAAGCCGCCCCGGCTGAACCACTGGCCGGCGTGGTCGAGCGGGTAGTTGTAGGGGGCATCGAGGTAGCGATTGTCCTCGTAGTCCTGCAGGATCCAGGTGGCCTCCTGACAGGTGGGGTCGAGTATGCTGGTGGTCAGATTGATGGAACCCTCCAGCACCTCCCGGATCCAGCCGAAATCCCGCCCCCGCCGGTAAAGCCGGGAGGGGTGGTGAGGAACGTAGGTGCCGTCGCGCAGCCGCACCAGGGGCGAGCGCACCATGGCCTCGTGGAATCCTGCCAGCAAATCGGTCCGGTAGGCCTCCGCTTCCTTGACCAACCGGTCGCCCGCCGGGTGCCCGGCCTCCTGCAGGGCGGTGGCCGCCGCCAGCAGCCCGCGGCAGGTGAGGGCGTTGGTGGAGAGCCAGAAGTTGTAGTCCGTCACGTCCTCCAGAGACCCCGCGGGCAGGAAGCCATACTCGTGCACCCGTCGGCCAGCCGCGTCCTCGCGCATGGTGGCCTGCCGCTCCCGGATCACCCACTCACAGCCGGCGATAAGGCCCGGAGCGATGGAGAGCAGCCAGTCGCGGTCACCTGTGAAGCGGTAATGCTCGGCCAGCCCCCACAGCACCCAGCCGTGGTGCTGGTTGTAGCCGCCCGATTCGTACCCGTGCGAGCCGTAGAAGACGCCTTCCTGGCTGCGGTAGTTGCCGGGCAGGCCCACCGTGCCCTGGTAGCGCAGGTAGGTGGCCAGGTGGCGGCGCGCCTCCTGGTGCAGCCCCCGCCGATCCAGGTCCATGATCTGCATCACGGCTTCGTTGGAGTAGTTGCCGTAGTTGAAAGAACTCACCCGGCCGATCGTGCAGTCGGTGCCCGGGTCGTGATCGTCGTTGATCAGCACGTGGGTGAGATGCGCCCGGAAAAAGTCGTCCACGTCTGGCTCCGGGGTGCGCAGCCGGCAGGAGCCGTCCACGCGGGCCTGCCAGTACTCGGTCACCTCCGCCCGCTCGGTGTCCCAGGCCTTGGCTTGCAGGGCCGCGGTTTCCGCCCTGGTCAGGCGCCCCAGGAAGGGGACCTTGAGCACGATGCTGTGCCGCCCGTGGGAGCGCAGCCGCAGGCGGTAGCGCAGGCGCCCGTCCTCGCATTCCAGCGCGCCCCGCCCGCCAGTCTCGGCCACCAGGCGCAGGTACGGTATGTCTGCCTCCGCCCAGGCCAGGTCGCCCTCCAGCCGCAGGCGCTCCTGCCGGGTCGGCTCCGCCAGGTTGCGGCTGAGCCGGTCGGGCCCGGCCTCATACAGCAGGAAATCCAGCGGCTGGCAGACCTCCAGGGGGCTGTCGCCGGTATTCACGAAGGTCAGCCGCAGCAGGCAGGCCAGCGCCTCGTCGCCCTGCAGCGGACCGGCCAGGATGCTGTGCGCAATGGGGGCTGCCAGGGCCTCCTGGGTAACGTCGAGCGGCCCACGAGAGAAGCGGATTTCGTGTAACGGCAGGTAGCCCCGTGCGATGCGGCGGGCGGTGCGCAGCCAACCATCCCAGCCAAAACGTAGCGCCCAGCCCGGGCCTTCCCAACCCAGGCGGTCGGTGTCGCGTCCCGCCACCCGCCGGATGAAGCCCTCGCGGGCGAAGAGGTCGCCATTGGGCGCCAGCCCGAACTTCTGCCGCCCTCCCTCACAGCCGACGATGAAATGCATGGGCTCCTTGGGCGGCTGCTCGCGTAGCGCACGCGCCAGCGATTGCTCGGGTTCCCGGGCGATGGCGTCGTAGGTGGCCAGTCCCTGGCGCAAATTCCCCGCCAACCCGGGCGACCAGCGCAGGTCCTGCGCCTCCTCGCTGACCAGCACCCCCAGGTCGGGAGCCCAGATCGGCCCCCGCTCCAGGTCCTCGGGCCGGAAGGAGAAGGCGGTCTCCCCCGCCCGCACGGTGACGATCGTGTGATCGTGGGAGAGCGGCCCCGCCTGGGCGCAGGCCACCACCAGGTGCAGCCGGGGGTCATCCCCCGCCGGCCCCCTTGCCTCCCGCAGCACACCGTTGTAGACCTCCACCCCCGCTGCCCGTAGGGGCGCATAGCGATGCGCCCGTCCCTCCCCCTCTCCCCCCGGGAGAGGGTTGGGGTGAGGGGCTGCCTCTACTCCCTCTCCCCCCGGGAGAGGGTGGGGGTGAGGGGCTGCCGCACGTCCCGCATCCTCCCCGCACCCCACCTCCACCGCCATCCGCCTCTCCACCAACGGCGTGCCGGTATACACCTCCACCCACTCCGGCACCGCTTCCTCCGGCAGGGCTATCCTCACCTGGTTCGTCTGGCGGAAGGTAACATTGTATTCCGAGAGTTGCGGGAACTCACTTCGGGCCAGGGGCGCAAAGGTGATGACCAGCCGCCCGGCCTCCTCTGCCACCTCCAGGTCGGCCGGCTGCCACTCGCCGTTGAACCAATCGGCCTGCGCTTTCCACCCCGCACGCCCGATGTGCCCAGTCTCCAGGTCCTCTTCGGTCACCCGGTCCTGCGGCCAGTGCAGCCGCCAGTACCAGAGCCGCACTTCTCCCTCTCCGTCTCCCTGTAGGGACGCACCGCGGCTTGCCCGTCCTTCTGGTACTCCCTCTCCCCCTCTCTGCTGGCGGAGAGGGGGCTGGGGGGTGTGGTTGGCCGGGTGAGGGGCTGCGGCTCCCACCACGAGCCTCACAATGTCCCTCGGCTCCTCCCAGCGCAGCACCAATCCCTCGGAGGTTTGTTCACGGTAGGCGAAGGGGGCGATATCCAGCGTGCTCATGGGCCGCTCCTGACAGCGCATGGTTGGGGGGCAGGTTCGGGAATGCGCCGGGGGATACCTGCCAAGGCCGCCCCCCACTCGTTCCCCCCTTCTATCCCACCAATTTGCCTGCATCCCGCCGAATCCGCTAATATGAGCCCTGGACTGCGCCGCCGGCTTGAGGGCGGCGTTTTGCGGTATGGCTCGGCAGTCAGGGGTGCCTCCCTCCCGAAACCCGAGCCCCGAGACCCGAGACCCGGAGGGGAACATGCCCGACCTCTTGGACGATCTGCACCAGCGCGGGCTGATCGAGGCGATCACCGACGAGGCGGGCCTGCGCCGGCTGATTGCCGCGGGCCCGGTGACCTGCTACGCCGGCTTCGACCCCACCGCGGACAGCCTGCACGTCGGGCATCTGATGGCCATCGTCACCCTGATGCGCTTCCAGCGGGCCGGCCACCGCCCCATCGCAGTGGTGGGCGGGGCCACTGGCATGATCGGCGACCCCAGTGGCAAGTCGGAGGAGCGCAACCTGCTCACCCTGGAGCAGGTTGAGGCCAACATGGATGGCATCCGCGCCCAACTGGAGCACTTCCTCGACTTCGGCACCCCGGAGACCGGCGCCATCATCGTCAACAACTACGACTGGCTGGGGTCCTGGAGCATCATTGACTTCCTGCGTGACGTGGGCAAGCATTTCCCGCTGGGCTACATGCTGGGCAAAGAGTCGGTGCGCAAGCGGGTGGAGGCCGGAATCTCCTTTACCGAGTTCTCCTATATGCTCTTGCAGGCAGTGGACTTCGCCTGGCTGCTGCGGGAATACGATTGCCGGCTGCAACTGGGCGGCGGCGACCAGTGGGGCAACATCACCGCCGGGGTGGAATACATCCGGCGCAGCACGGGCGAGACCGCCTACGGGATGACAACGCCGCTGATCCTCACGGCCTCGGGGGTGAAGTTCGGCAAGACCGAGGCGGGTGCGGTGTGGCTGAGCGCCGAGCGTACCTCGCCCTACCAGTTCTACCAGTACTGGATCAACAGCGACGATCGCGACGTGGTGCGGCTGCTGAACTACTTCACCTTCCTGCCGCACGAGCGGATCGCGGAACTGGCGGCGGCCGTGGCCGAGCATCCCGAGCGGCGGGAGGCGCAGCGCGTGCTCGCCGAGGAGATGACCAACCTGGTGCACGGGCCAGAGGCGCTGCGGGCCGCCCAGCAGGCCTCGGCGGTACTCTTCGGCGGGGAGGTGCGCGGCCTGGGCGACCAGGTGCTGCGGGAGGTCTTTGGCGAGGCGCCCTCCACCGTGCTGCCGCGGGAGCGGCTCCGGGCTGGCATCCCCATCGTGGACCTGCTCGCCGAGACCGGGATCACCAGCAGCAAGGGTGAGGCGCGCAACCTGATTCGCGGCGGCGGCGCCTACCTGAACAATGAGCGGGTAATGGACGAATCCCGCACGGTCACCCCCGCCGACCTGGCCGGCGAATCCGTGCTCGTGCTGCGCTCGGGTAAGAAGAAGTATCACCTGGTGCGTTTCGAGTAGATATGGAGCGCGAGGCTTCAGCCTCGCTTGGGTACACGACCTGGCAGCGGGCGGCTGGAGCGGACCCGCCCAAGCGACGCTGTAGAGCGTCACAGTCCACATACGAAAGGCAGACCGTGCGCAAACTGCGGGTAGGCGTGCTGCTGGGCGGACGCTCGGGAGAGCACGAGGTGTCGCTGGTCTCGGCGCAGAGCGTGATTGCCGCCCTGGACCGGGAGAGGTACGAGGTCGTCCCCGTGGGCATCACCAAGGAGGGGCGCTGGGTGGCGGCGGAGGGGGTGGTGGGGATGCTCACCGCAGGCAAGGTGCCTGCCGCCCTCGCCGCCAGCCTGCCGGCCGATCCTGCGGTGCGCGCCCTGGCCGCTCTGCCCGGCTACGAGGTCGCTCCCGAGGCCGCGCAGCCTTTCGACGTGATCTTCCCCGTGCTCCACGGCCCCCTGGGGGAGGACGGCACGGTGCAGGGCCTGCTGGAATTGGCCGGCATCCCCTATGTGGGGTGCGGCGTGCTGGGGTCGGCGCTGGGTATGGACAAGGCGGCGCAGAAGCGCATGCTGCTGCAGGCCGGAATCCCGGTGGTGGATTGGCTGGAACTGCGGGCGGTGGACTGGGAGCAGGGCGAGGGGGGGGGCGCCGTGGACGGCCTGCGCCGGGTGCGCGGGGCTCGGCCCGCCATCCTGGCCTGCGCCGAGGAGACCCTGGGCCTGCCGCTCTTCGTGAAGCCAGCCAACATGGGCTCCAGCGTGGGCATCAGCAAGGCGCACGACCGGGCCGAACTGGAGGCCGGCATCGCCGACGCCCTGCGCTACGACACCAAGGTCGTTGTGGAGGCCGCCGTCCCCGCGGCGCGGGAGATCGAGGTGGCAGTGCTGGGCAACGACCGGCCACGCGCCTCCGTGCCTGGCGAGATCGTGCCCTCGAACGAGTTCTATGATTACAACGCCAAATACGTGGACGGCGCCAGCGCGGCCACCATCCCCGCCGACCTCCCCGCCGATCTGACGCAGCGGGTGCGCGACCTCGCGGTTGCCGCTTTCCAGGCGTGCGAGGGGGAGGGGATGGCCCGCGTGGACTTCCTACTCTCCGGCGATACTGGCGACCTCTACGTCAATGAACTGAACACCATCCCCGGCTTCACCAGCATCAGCATGTACCCCAAACTGTGGGCGGCCACCGGCCTGCCCTACCCGGCCCTGCTCGATGAGTTGATCCGCCTGGCGCTGGAGCGCCACCAGGCCAGGAGCCGCCTCGCCACCTCCTACCAGCCCAAGGAGGAGTGGTACCGCGCGGGGGAGTGAGTGCTGGAGTGGTGAGTGGTATAGGGGCGCCTGGCCCCCTCCCCTTTGGGAGAGGGCTGGGCTAAGGGTGCTACCGAGTTTCGTGTTAGGAGCAGACCATGCCAGATCGGCTCACCTCGCTCGACCCCGTGATCGCGCAGTACACCAACTTCGCCTCCGAGGAACGGCTGCTGTGGGCTTTCTCGGAGGAGGCCCGGCCGCAGGTGGAGGCGCAGGTTGACCGGTACGTGGCGTGGCTGGGGTTGGCGCCGCCTGCCCGCCTGCTGGACCTGGCCTGCGGCACCGGTTGTCACGGCATCGCGCTGGCCCGCCGCGGCTTCCGGGTCACCGGGCTTGATTGCACCCCCCGCATGCTCGATATCGCGATGCGGCAGTCGGCGCAGGCGGGCGTGAGCGCGGACTGGGTGCTGGGGGACATGCGGACGCTGGACTACGAAGGGGAGTTCGACGCGGTCATGCTCCGGGACGTGGTCTTCGGCATCTTTCCCCACCCCGAGAACCTGGCGGTGCTGGAGGGAGTGGCCCGGGCGGTCAAGCCGGGTGGGCCCTGCTTGCTCGAGGTGTACACCTTCGAGTTTGCCCGCCTGCACGGCATGGAGCATTGCTACCACTACGATGAGGCCAGCGGGCGCTTCCAGCCCCGCCCGGAGTTCGGCCATCTCGTTTCCATGCAGTTGTACACCGAGCCCCAGTGGCGGGAGATGCTCGCGGCGGTCGGCCTCGCGGTCGAGCGCTGGGAGGGCTGGAACTGGCGTAGAGACCCCGACCCTCCGCCCTATCGTGGGGTGAACATCGTGGCGAGGAAGGTGTAGAGCCCATTTCAGAAGAGGGAGGGATAGCGAGATTTCTCGACGGGGATCCCTCGCTACGCTCAGGATTACCGCTCGAAATGACACGACGGCCACACCGAACACGTTTCGAAACGGCTTCCAGGGTCTCGGGCCTGGATGCCGAGTGCCGGGTTCCTCCGGGTGCCGCACGTGCTGGCATTCCGGACCGCGCTGGGGTATAATACGGCCCGGGAAACGCTTGCTGTTTGCCGGACCTCGCTTGAAGCCCCGGATTTTCCGCTGCTTCCACCCCGGTGAGCATCGCCTGGCGCCAGCGCGCGCCGCAAGCCCCTGCATAACGCCCGAGGAGTGTCATGGGTCTGAAGATCGGCATCGTGGGCCTGCCCAACGTGGGCAAGTCTACCCTGTTCAACGCCCTGGTGGGGCAGAGCCAGGCCCAGGCGGCCAACTACCCGTTCTGCACCATCGAGCCCAACGTAGGCATCGTGGAAATCCCTGACGAGCGGCTGGCCCCGCTAGCCCAGACCTGCCGCTCGGCCCGCATCGTGCCCGCGGTGATCGAGTTTGTGGATATCGCCGGCCTGGTGCGGGGGGCGAGCCAGGGCGAGGGGCTGGGCAACCAGTTCCTGGCGCATATCCGGGAGTGCGACGCGGTGGCCATGGTCACCCGCTTCTTCGCCGACGCCGAGGTGGTGCACGTGGAGGGGCGGGTGGATCCCCTGGAGGACCTGGCCACCATCGAGTTGGAGTTACAACTGGCCGACCTGGCCACCGTGGAGAAGCGCCTGTACGCGGCGGAGAAGGACGTCCGGGGCGGCCGCAAGGGCGCCGAGGTGGCGCATCGCGGCCTGCTCAGACTGCAGGCTGGGCTGTCTGCCGGTCAGTCGGCCCGGCAGGTGGATCTGGCCCCGGCCGAGCAGCGGGCTCTGGCCTATCTCTCCCTGTTGACGGCCAAGCCCGCACTCTACATCGCCAATGTGAGCGAGCGGCAACTGGCCGATGGCTCCTGGCTGCAACTGATCGCCTCTGCCAACGGCCACGCCCCCGCCTTCCTGCCCATTTCCGCCCGGCTGGAGGAGGAGTTGGTCATGCTGCAGCCGGCCGAGCGCGCGGAATACTTGCGCAGTCTGGGCCTGGCGGAGGGCAGCCTCTCGCGGCTGGCGCAGGAGGCCTATCGCACGCTCGGGCTGATCACCTACTTCACCGCCGGGGAGATGGAGGCCCGGGCCTGGACCATCCGCGCGGGCGACCCCGCCCCCCGCGCCGCCGCCGCGGTGCACACCGATTTCGAGCGCGGCTTCATCGCCGCCGACATCGTACCCTGGGAGGTGCTGGTGCGCGAGGGCGGCTGGGTCCCCGCCCGCAGCAAGGGCCTGGTCCGCACCGAGGGCAAGACCTACCTCATGCGCGATGGCGACGTGGCCATCTTCAAGGTAAACCCCCGGCCGAGCTGAGGTTCGGGTATCCGGTCTCGCGTCTCGGCTTGTGGGTAGGGACAGGGGCGGCCGGGCGGGCAGCGAAATGAGGGCAGCGGCGCCAGCTTCACGACCGGAACCACCCTCACCCCAGCCCTCTCCCCAAGGAGAGGGGGAGGACGCCGTACATGCTCATTGACGTTCACGCCCACCTGGGCCGCACCGCCGCCCTCGAGGGTCCGCCCGTTACCGAGGACGAGTTGCTGCGGCGTATGGACGAGTGGGGGGTCGGCCGGGCGGTGATCCAGCCCCTGGTCAGCCCGGAGGGAATGGGCTCACCCTACACCACCGAGCACGCCCTGGAGGCGGTGGCGCGCCATCCCGACCGCCTGCTCACCTTCTGCAACATAGACCCCCGCATGGGCCACAACCGGGCCGACTATGACTTCGGGTGGATGCTTGGCGAGTACAAGGCCGCCGGCTGCCTGGGCCTGGGGGAGATGACCTGCAACCTGTGGTTTGACGACCCCCGTTGTCTCAATCTCTACCGGCAGTGCGGCGAGGTCGGCTTCCCGGTGCTCTTTGACATGCACGGCGACGTGCGCGAGGGGCTGTACGGAGTGGCCGACGACCTGGGCCTCCCCCGTCTCGAGCGCACCCTGGCCCACCTGCCCGAGACCGTCTTCATCGGCCACGCCCCCGCCTTCTGGGCGGAGATTGCGAGCAACGTCTCCGACGAGACCCGCGACGGCTACCCCGGCGATCCCATCGAGCGTCCGGGCCGCGTCCCCGAGTTGCTGCGCGCTTACCCAAACCTGTGGGCCGACATTTCGGCGGGCAGCGGCTACAACGCCCTCACCCGCAGCCCCGAATATGGCTACCGCTTCCTGGAGGAGTTCCAGGACAAGTTGCTGTTCGGCACGGACATCTGCGTGACCAACCAGGACATCCCCATCGTGGCCTGGCTCGAGGAAGCCCGGGGCTCCGGCCGCATCACCGAGGCCTGCTACCGCAAGGTGGGCTGGGAGAACGCACAGCGCTTGCTGGGTCTCGCCTGAAGTAATAGCGCTCCTGTTTCCTAAGCACCCAAGCGTGTACCCTTTCCCTCACATCCAGCCTGCTCTGGGGGGAGTGCGCCGCTACCCCCTGCCCGCTGAGAGGGGGAGAATATCGTGAGCGCCCCGGAGGTAACCATCATGAAAGCCACCGAAACCTTGAAGCACGAGCACCGGGTAATCGAACTGGTGCTCGGCGCTCTGCGCGAGCAGGCCGACCGCGTGGAGGCCGGCCAGCCCCTCGACCGCGAGCGCGCCGAGAAGACGCTGGAGGTGCTGCGCAACTTCGCCGACCGCTGTCATCACGGCAAGGAGGAGCGCTTGCTCTTCGCGCGCCTGGAACAGCACGGCCTGCCTCGCGAAAGCGGGCCATTGGCGGTGATGCTGCACGAGCACGACTCCGGGCGCGCCCACCTGCGGGCCCTCGCCAATGCCATCCCCGGCGCTATCGGCGGCGACGAGCGCGCCCGCCGGGAGTTCGTGCGCCAGGCGCGGGCCTACGTGGACCTGCTCACCGCCCACATCGGCAAGGAGGACCATGTCCTCTTCCGCCTGGCCGACCAGACTCTCTCCCCCGAGGAGGACGAGCAGTTGGCCCGGGACTTCGCGGCCCTGGAGCGAGAAGAGATCGGCGAGGGCGTGCACGAGAAGTACCACGAGTGGGCCCACGAACTGGCAGGCGAGGCGATGCCCACGTAGGGAGTGGATCGGTGGAGTGGTGGAGTGGTGAGTGGGGGAGTCTGGCCGGCCTCGGTCAGTGCCGCCTTTGTGTCATTTCGAGCGGTAATCCCGAGCCCGCGAGGGATCCCCGTCGAGAAATCTCGCTCTCCTGGCCCTCCCTTGAAATGGGCTCTGCGTCAAGTGGTTACCCGGGAGCGCTCGGCTTGGAGCAAAATAGGGACAGTCACCTATTTTCACGCTCAAAAAATAGGTGACTGCCCCTGTTTTGGCCCTGTTTTGGCCCGACCGCCTTGCCCGCCCTCGCTCCCCGTTGCATAATGTCCCCATGCCCGACGTCATGACCTCGCGGGAGCGCTGGCTGGCCGCGATCCGCTGCCAACCGGTGGACCGGCTGCCTTTCTGGCCGAAACTGGACGGCGCCTACCCGCGGCGCCAGCCGGAGCCCTTCCGCAGCATGGACAACGCCGCCCTCCACCGCTGGATCGGCAGCGACCGGCACGTGTGGGGGGCGCCGGGGATCCGCAGCCTGCGCACCAACACCGGCATCGCCTACCGCGAGGCCGACGGCCTGCGCCATGCCGAGTACCGCACTCCCGCTGGCACGCTCACGGCCACCGATCGCTTCGACCCGCTCTCGGCCTCCTGGCATCCGGTGGAGTTCCCGGTGAAGACCGCGGCCGACATCGAGGCCATGGCCGCCTTCTTTGCGGACGAACGCGCGGAGCCCGACGAGGAGGAACTGGAGCGCGCCCGCGCCCAAGTGGCCGAGTTGGGGGAGGACGGCGTCACCGCCACCAACATCGGAGTCTCACCGCTCATGGAATGGCTGCAGCACCTGGCCGGGATCGAGCAGGGGCACTACCTGCTGGCCGATTGCCCGGACCACGTGGAGGCGCTGTTTGCAGTCATGCGCCGCAGATTGCGCCGGCGGGCCGAGATCATCGCCGACCGCTCGCCCTACCCCCTGGTATACTCGACGGAGAACACCTCCACCACCCTGATCTCGCCCGCCCTTTTCCGCCGGCACTGCCTGCCGGTTCTGGCCGAACACGGCCGCATCGTCACCCGGGCCGGCAAGCACCACGTCCTGCACATGTGCGGGCACCTGCTGGAGGTGCTGCCGGATATCGCCCGCCTGCCCGCCGCGGCCATCGAGGCCTTCACCACCCCGCCCGTGGGCAACACCACCCTCTGCGATGGGCGCAAGGCCTGCCCTAATACCTGCCTGGTGGGCGGCACCAACGCCACCTTGTGGCTGCAGCCGGCCGCCGCCATCATCGCCGAGGTGGAGCGCGACCTGGCCTCCCTCCCCCACCGCCGGGGGATCGTGGTTACCTCCGCCGGCGTGATGCCCCCTGCCGCCCACCCCGACACCATCCGCCAGGTGGCAGAATGGGTGAAGGGGTACGCGCTGTAGGGCGGGGCTGCCACGCCCCGCCGGGGGCGAGTGGTGGAGCGGTGCGGCAGGCGGATAGGCGAATAGGCGAATGGTGGCACGTTGTTGGGAGGGAACCGGCCATGGCCCAGCGTTCCGCTCGCCGCTACCAGGTCCCGGTTCTGCTCGCCTTCCTGGTCCTCTGTTACGGCGGAGCGACCCTCCGAGTAAATGGTAAGACCAAGCGCCTTATGAGCCGGAAGGGCACCTACCTGGGGATGACCAACACCTGGCCGGGCCTGACGTTATAGGGCGCCACGAGGCCATTGGCGGCGGCGATGCGGGCCACCTGGTGGCCGTTGCCCGTGATGCGGGTGCTGATGCTCCACAGGGTATCGCCCGCTTGTACCCGGTAGGTGCGGGGCGCGGTGGGCTTGGGCGCGGGCTTGGCTGGCGAGGCCGCCGGTTTGGGCAGGGCCGCGGCTGGCATTGCCGCCACCCCGACCGGCCTTGCGGCGGTGGTCTGGGCAGCCGGGGGCTTGGGCTTGGCTGTTGCCATAGGCTGGCTAATAGCCGGCCTGGAGGCATTCAAGTTGGACGCGGACGGGGTCGGCTTGGGCACCGTGTCCAGTGGGCCGGGCGTCCGGGCCGCGGACTGGAGGGATTCCTCGCCTGTCTCCCGCGCGCGCCCAGCGTACGGCAGCCGGCAGACCTGCACCGGGGTGATGGTGGCGGTGGGCCGCGGCTTGGGCGCATGTTTGGCGGGCCGCGGGGCGGCCTGCACGCTTGCCGTGCCCACGGCAGGCAGGGGGCGGCGATAGGCACCCAGCAGCCCGAGTACCGAGAGGGTGAGGGCGGCGATGGTGGCGGCGGCCACGGCCCGGGAGAACCAGGCGGGCGCGGGCACGGCCCCCAGGCGACGGTGCAAGTGGCTGATCTCCCGCTCCATGTGGGCCCGCTGCTCGGCCACCTGCCGGTTCATATCCTCGGCGAAGGCGTGCGCCAACTCAGCGGCGGCCGGGGACTGCTCGGAAGCCTGTTCCAGCGCGGCCAGCCGCTGCTCCAGAGCCTCCAGGCGCGCCTCCAGCCGGCCGATGGCCTCCAGGTGGACGGAGGTGGCATTCTGCAGCGCATGCTCGGTCTGCAGCACCTCGAGCCGGCGCTGGATGGTGGGGGTCTGGACGTGCCCGGGGCAGGATTCGAGGAAGGCCCGCAGGGTGGCGATCTCCTCCTCGCCCTGACCCAGTTGATGGTAGCAGGCGGCGGCCAGGAGCAGGATGTTGCCCAGCCACTTGCTCTCGGGGTAGGTGGCGACGAGGCTGCGACAGGCGGCAGCCGCGGTCACCAGGTCGCCCTGATCCACGTAGTCCCGGCGAATGCGTTCCAGCTCCGCCTGTACTCCCTGCTCAGAGAAACCGGCGACCGGTTCCATATCCGCTCCTCGCCTAGTTTTCGGGGAAACTCTGCCGCCAGGCGCTTACCAGGTCCTGGCGCCCCTCCCCCACTCCGGCGTGCTGTTCGAGGCGGATGATTTCCTCACGGGCGCCGGTGTGGCCGAGGCGCTGTGCGTTCTGGAAGGCGCGCAGGGCCCCCGTGGGATTGTTGTTCTCGTCCTCCACCTTGCCCAGCAGGAACCAGTAGTCCGCATTCTCCGGGAAGTTGGTGATCAAGGTACGATAGCACTGGGCGGCCTGCTCGAAGCGGCCCTCCCGGCGGTGCTGGTTGCCCTGCATCAGGTACTGATTGGCCTCAGCGGCAGAGATCAAGGCCACCCGGGGGCGCTTGACCATGGCCTCCGGGCTGAGTCCGAAGTTGCCCACGAAGAGGCCGCTGAAATCCAGCGCCTCGATCTTGGGGTGGAGTTGGGCCCATAGGGCGTCGGCCTTGCGCAGGTAGCCGGCCTTCTTCTCGGCCGGCGCGGGCTCAGTCTCGGGCGCGGGCGAGGCTGGCAGGTCCTCTACTCCCGGCGTGAGTGGCATCAGGTCGTGATGGCGCATGCCGAAACGCGCGGGGACGTCGACGGCGGGCTCTTCCTCCGCGGGCTGGGGCTCGCCCAGGGGTAGCAGGCGCTCGGTAGCCGTGGGTGTCTGGGCCTCGGGTGTGGGCGCCGGGGCCTCGTGGCGCAGATCGGCAACAGGGGCCGGGGCCTCGTGGCGCAAGTCGGGGGCGGGGCGCTCCTGGCGAATGCCGGCTATGGGTAGGGCGGGCTCGTGCCGCAGACCAGCAGGGGGGACTTGCCTCAGGTCGGGGGCAGGCTCGGGCCCGGCCGCCACGGGAGCAGGAGCCGCCGGTGGCAGGGCGGCAGCCGTAGTCTCGGGCCTGTCCGCGTCGTCCTGGGGCTCGACGGCTTCCTCGGGCCGGACATCCTGAGACACCGCCGGGCGGGCGCCCGCCGAGAGCGGCACCACCCGGAAGCGCAACTGCAACATGATCCCGGTGTCATCCTGGCCCTCGAGGAAGGTGCGGGCAGGAGTGCTGCCATCAATCTGGATGAAGACGCTGTCTTGTGGCCGACGCACGTGCAGAGTGTATTGCGAGGGCAGCAACTGATAGCCGCCGTTGCCGTGCGCCTCCTGGCTTACCAGGCGCGCGATCACTTCGTCCACGGTGGCCTCGCCCAGCAGTTCCTCCAGTGGGCCGACCCGGCGCAGTTGACGCCCGGCCCAGGGCAGTTCGATGGTGAGCATGATAGAGGGCCCGGCGGCAGCCCGGGGCTCCGTGTGGCGACTGAGCGCGGCGAAGATCTTCTTAAGCATGGCGGGCTCCCCCAACCGAGGCTACGGGCTGGGTGCGCTCCAATCGCTCGACCACCTCGTCGGCCACCGCCTCGTAGGCATGCGCGGCCGGCGAGGAGGGCGCGGCCAGCACCACCGGCAGCCCGTCAGCCTCCGCCTCGCTCACTAGCACGCTCTTGGCGATAACGTTGTTGAAGACGAAATCGCCGTAGTCGCGGGTGATGCGTTCCTTGAGCAGGCGGTAGGTCACCGCGTCCAGGGCGGCGCTGCGGTCATATAGGCATACCAGGATACCGAGCATCTGGATGCGCACGTTGAGCTGGCTGTGCAGGGTAGCGATGGTCTGGCCCAGCGCCTCCATGCCCACCAGCGAGTAGAGTTTGGGCTGCACGGGCACGATGATGTCCGTAGCCGCCACCAGCGCGTTGATGGTGATCAGGTCCAGGGAAGGGGGGCAGTCCACAAAGACCAGGTCATACTTCTTGGTGAACACACTCCTGGCAAAGTCGCGCAGTTTTTGCGCCAGCCGGGATTCCCGGCCCACCTCGTTGATGAGCGCCTTCTCGCAGTTAGAGAGCTGGCGGTCGGCGGGAACCACGTCCAGGTTGGTAATGGCAGAGTTGTGGATGATTCGCTCGAGCGGCAGGTGCGGATCGGTGAGCAGGGCGTAGTTGGCCCAGTCCCGGTCCGGGTCGTCGGGGTCAAAGCCCAGGGCCAGCGTGGCATTTGCCTGCGGGTCCATGTCCAGGCAGAGCACCTGCTTGCCGCGGCGCGCCAGGCAGGCCGCCAGGTTCACGCAGCTGGTGGTCTTGGCAACCCCGCCCTTCTCGTTGGTGAGGCAGATCACCCGCATGTTGCCGTAGCCGGGCGTCTGTTCCTGCAGGTAATTGTCTAACATTGTGCCCTCGCGACCGGGAGGTCTTCAGTGGCTCGGCTGCCCCACACCATATTCCATAAACGGCGGTATTGCTCACCATTGCCGACCCCGGGGCAGGCGGCTGCAAGGGGGGGCACCGAAAAAAGTTGGTAGTCAAGCAGGTGCCCTGGCAGGAAGAGCCTGCAGGGGGTGCGAATCATCACCGCGGTCCGCACGGGGGGCAGCAGCGCTGCACTTCACCGGTTGCGGTCCATTGCTCCCAAGCAATCGCCACAACACACGAACGGGAGGAGAACGATGGAAGGCTACTGCGTGAAGTGCAAGGCGAAGAAGGAGATGAAGGGCGCGACCAAGATCACCATGAAGAATGGCAAGCCCGCGACCCAGGGCACCTGCCCCACCTGCAACACCAAGATGTTCAAGATCGGTGGCTGATCCGGCTCTCTGACGTGCTGTTCGGGGCGCCCCCTCGGGGCGCCCTTTTCCTTTTGCCGGGCTCAGGAATAACCGCTTGCCCGGATTCATGTGCGCTGGCCTCAGCCAACCTGCTGACTGCCAAGGGCGCGAGAGTCCGCTTCCCCTTCCGGACCGCGCTTCGGGCAGAGGGCGCCGGTTGCGCCGCAAAGCCCCACCGGGCTATAATGGCGCCGCGGACAGGTGCTGCGCTCTTGGCACCTGTCTTCGCATCGTGGGGTACCGGCCCCGGCAGGCGGCCGCCCGCAAGCGTGACCCCCTGGAGTTGCCGATGGCACAGACCGACTTGCCCACCACTTACGAGCCCCATCTGGCCGAGCGCCGCTGGTATGCCTACTGGGAGGAGCGGGGCTATTTCCATTCCGAGCCCACCCCCGGCCGGCCGCGCTTTTGCGTGACCATCCCCCCGCCCAACGTGACCGGCAGTCTGCATATGGGCCATGCCTTGCAGCATGCCATCCACGATAGCCTGGCGCGCTGGCACCGCATGCGGGGCGAGAACGTGCTCATCCTGCCCGGCATGGACCACGCCGGCATTCCCACCCAGATGCTGGTGGAGCGCCAACTGGCGAAGGAGCACCTCACCCGGCAGCAGTTGGGGCGCGAGAAATTCCTGGAGCGCATGTGGCAGTGGAAGGAGCAGTACGGCGGCACCATCCTACGCCAGTTGCGGGAACTGGGATGCTCTTACGACTGGCGGCGGGAGGTCTTCACTCTCGATCCGGGCTACCAGCGGGCGGTGCAGACCGCCTTCGTGCGCCTCTTTGAGAAGGGCTACATCTACCGCGGCAACCGGGTCATCAACTGGTGCCCGCGCTGCCACACCGCGCTCAGCGACCTGGAGGTGCGGCATGAGGACCGCGCGGGGAAACTGTGGCACATTCGCTATCCCTTTGCCGACGGCTCCGGCGAGGTGATCGTGGCCACCACCAGGCCCGAAACCATGCTGGGCGACACCGCGGTCGCGGTAAATGCCCGTGATGAGCGCTACCGCGGCCTGGCCGGCAAGACCCTCCTCCTGCCCCTGGTGGGCCGGGAGATCCCTCTGCTCGCGGACGAGACCGATTATGTGGACCCGGCCTTTGGCACCGGCGCGGTGAAGGTTACCCCGGCGCACGACCCCAACGACTTCGAGGCGGGCCAGCGCCACCACTTGCCCACCGTGGTGGTGATCGGTAAGGACGGCAAGATGACCCCGGAGGCGGGCAAGTACGCGGGCCTGGACCGCTTCGACGCCAGACAGGCGGTGGTACGCGACCTGGAGCGCCAGGGGCTGCTGGTGAAGGTGGACGAGCACCTGCACGCGGTGGGCTATTGCGATCGCTGCTCCACCATGATTGAGCCCCTGCTCTCCGAGCAGTGGTTCATGGCCATGGGGGAACTGGTAAAGCCGGCCATCGCCGCCACCCGGGAGGGCCGGGTACGCTACCTCCCCGAGCGCTTTGCCGACATGGCTATCGAGTGGATGGAGGGCATCCGCGACTGGTGCCTCTCGCGCCAGATCTGGTGGGGCCACCGCATACCTATATACTATTGTCCCTGCGGCGAGGTGATCGCGGCGGTGGAGCGGCCGGAGCGCTGCCCGAAGTGTGACGGCCGCGGGCTGGAGCAGGATCCAGACGTGCTCGACACCTGGTTCAGCAGTGCGCTGTGGCCCTTTGCCACCCTGGGCTGGCCGGATGAGACCCCCGAGATGGCCTACTACTACCCGACAGATCTCCTGATCACCGACCGCCAGATCCGCAACCTGTGGGTGAATCGGATGGTTTTCTCGTCGCTGGAGTTCACGGGGGACATCCCCTTCCCCATGGTTTTCGTCCACCCCACCGTGCTCAATTACCAGGGCCGGCGCATGAGCAAGTCACTGGGCACGGGCGTGGACCCCACCGAACTGCTGAGCCGCTACGGCGCGGATGCCACCCGCTTCGGCCTGCTCGGGCAGTGCTCGGTAACCCAGGACATCAAGTTCAGCCAGGAGCCCGATCCCGAGGTGGAGGGGGGCTGGCGCTACCCGGGCGTGGAGATGGGGCGCAACTTCGCCACCAAGATCTGGAATGCCACGCGCTTTCTGCTGCTGAACCTGGAAGACGAGGCCCGGGAGGCAGGCCCGGTCGGCCATCGGGAGGCCCGGGAGTTGATCTCCGCTGGCTCGCTGCCCGATCGCTGGATTGCCAGCCGTTTCACGCGGGCCGCCGCACAGGCGGCCGACGCCCTGGCGGGCTATCGCCTCGACGAGTACGTGCGTGGGCTCTACGACTACTTTTGGTCGGAGTTGTGCGACTGGTACCTGGAGATGGCCAAGCCGGTGCTAAGGGGGGAGGACCGGGAAGCCGCCCGGCGTACCCAGCGACTGCTGGTCTATCTCTTCGACCACTCGCTGCGGCTCTTGCATCCAGCGGTGCCCTTTGTCACCGAGGAATTATGGCAAGCGCTGCCGCACCAGGGCGACAGCATCATGGTCGCCGCCTGGCCTGAGCCCGACCACCGGCTGCTTGACCCGGGTGCCGAGCGTGAGGTAGCCCTGCTCAGGGAACTGGTAAGCACCATTCGCCGGCTACGCGTCGAGCAGGGGGTGGCACCGGGAGCGCGGGTGCAGGCGGCGCTGGCCAGCCGCGACGACCTGCTGCTGGGTGCGGCCGCGGCGCAGGAAGGTCTGATCACCGAACTGAGCCGCGCCTCGGGCCTGGCGTGCCGGTCCCTGGGCGCGGCCGACGAGCCTCCGGCAGGCGCCGCAGTGGTATTGTGGGAGGAGAGTAGCGGGTACGTCTCCATCAGCGTGGCGCTGAGCGCCGATGATCGCCAGCGTGAGTTGGGCCGCCTGAACCGGGAGTTGGCGAAGGTGGAAGGAGAGTTGGCAAAACTGGATGCCAAGTTGGCTGACGCCGCCTTCCTGGAGCGCGCCCCGGCGCCGGTGGTGGAAAAGGTCCGGGCCCAGCACCTGGAGGCCGAGACCCGACGGGAGGCGCTGCGTGCCCGCCTGGAGGCGCTTGGGGGTGCTTGAGCGACTGCGGCCGCGGGAGACCGCCGGCTGGGTGTGGGAGGTGGACCTGGAGGGGTTGGCCGGGCGCGGCATCCGGGGACTGGTGCTCGACCTGGACAATACCCTGGTCAACTGGAACAGCGACCACATCCGTCCCGAGGTGAGCGCCTGGTTGGACCGCGCGAAGCGGCTTGGTTTCTCGTTGTGCATCTCCTCCAACGCTCACAGCCCACGCCGGGTGCGGCGGCTTTCAGAGCGCCTGGGCACGCTCTGCGTGACGCACGCCGGCAAGCCCCGGGCGCGCGCCTTCACCCGGCCCATGGAGATCATGGGCACCACCCCGGAGACCACCGCCGTGGTGGGCGACCAATTGTTCACCGACATCCTGGGGGGAAACCGGGCGGGGGTGCACACCGTGCTGGTGCGGCCGCTGGGTTGGTTCGAGTTCCCGGGCACCATGATCTCCCGCCTGCTGGAGCGGGTGGTGCTGGCGCTGCCCGCGCGTCCTCGCTCCGAGGAGTCGCGATGAAGCCGGTCACCGGGCAGACCCAGGTGGTGGGAGTAATCGGGTGGCCGGTCGAGCACAGCCTCTCCCCCCACATGCATAACCGGGCCTTTGCCGCGCTGGGCCTGGACTGGACCTATGTCCCCTTCCCCACTCCGCCCGCACGGCTGGACGCCGCCCTGCACGGGCTACAGGCGCTCGGGGTGCGGGGGGTCAATGTGATCATCCCCCTCAAGTCCGCGGTTATCCCCTACTTGGACGAAGTGGAGCCGGTGGCGGCCCAGATTGGCGCAGTCAACACCATCGTCATTACCCCCGAGCGGCTGATCGGCCACAACACTGACTGGCTGGGACTGGGGCGGGCGCTGGAGGAGATGGGCGCCCAGGTGGAGGGAGCCCGCGTCTGCCTGCTGGGCACCGGGGGAGCGGCGCGGGCGGCAGCAGCCCTGCTGGCGTGGGAGCGGGCAACAGCGGTAACCATCGCGGCGCGCAGCCCCCAAAAGGCCGAGCCGCTGACTTTCCTGATCCAGGCGCTAACGCCCGGGCTGCCGGTGCGAGTGGTGCCCTGGGACGAGCGGGAGGCGGCAGTGCGGGAGAGCAGCCTGCTGATCAACGCCACCTCGCTCGGAATGTGGCCGCATGGTGAGGAATCCCCGGTGGAGACAGGTTGGCTGGGGCCCGGGCAGGCGGTTTACGACATGGTGTACAACCCGGAGCCTACCCGGCTGGTGGTGGGGGCACGGGCGCGGGGGGCGCGCGCCGAGTCCGGAGTTTCCATGCTGGCCCACCAGGGCGCGGCAGGGCAGGAGTTGTGGACGGGAGTGCCGCCGCCGGTGGCGGTGATGTCGGAGGCGGTGCGGGAAGCACTGGCCGCGGCGGGAGCGGCCGGGCTGGAGCCGGGCTGAGCCACGGCGCGAAAGGAGGTCCGGGAAGCGGGGGAGAAGATGCACAATGCCTCGTGGAGCGCGCGCCTGGCGGCCATTGCTGTAGTTTAGAGCAGACGCCGGCAGGGAACACTATGGGCGCGGACGATCCGGCTACCAGGCAACCCAGGGGTCGGTGGGCACTTGCGACCGTCGCCGCTTTGCATTGTGGAATAAGTTTCCTCGGTCCAGTGGGTAGCCACCAGCACTCAACGATACGCTTATAGGCGGGCAGACCCTCGATTCGAGGTAAGGGGATTGGCGACAGTCCGAGGACCGAAAAAGCCGATCGGACAAATCCTGCTGGCGCACGGTCTGATTACTCAGCAACAGCTGGACGAGGCGCTGGCCATCCAAAAAACGAATAGCACCGAAAAGCTCGGCCGCATCCTCGTGGACCTCGGGTATGTGAAAGATGAGGATGTGCTCAAGGCCTATGCCGAGCAGATCGGTGTGCCGTTCGTGGACCTCGGTCACGACTCCGTGGATGCGTCCGCCCTCCGTCTCATTCCCCAAAGCCACGCTCAGCGTTACAACGCCGTTGCCATCCGGCGCAACGGCAACCGCCTCACCGTCGCCATGGCCGAGCCCACCAACGTCTTTGCCCTCGACGATATCCGTATGATCACCGGCATGGATGTCGAACCCGTGCTGGCCGCCCCGGAACAGATCGCCACCATGCAGCGCCGGGCAGGGAGCGATGGCGGGGGCGGAGAGCGGGTGGCCACCGCGGAGAGCGACCAGAGCCTGCAGGACGCCATCCAGCGGTTGGGGGTGGCAGGGGGCGGTAGCACCCTCGATACTGCCGCCAGCATGGGCTCGGGCACCGACGAGGACATGGACAAGGTCACCCAGTTAGCCGAGGAAGCCCCCATCATCCGGGTGGTGAACGTGATCATCCAGCGCGCCATCCAACAGCGCGCCTCGGACATCCACGTGGAGCCCGACCGGCAGGGAGTGCGTATCCGCTACCGCATTGACGGCGTGCTGCACGAGGTGATGAAGGTCCCCAAGTACGTGCACCAGCCCCTGGTCTCCCGTATCAAGATCATGGGCGATATGAACATCGCCGAGCGCCGCCTCCCCCTGGACGGGCGCATCCATGTCCGGGTGGAGGGCAAAGACTACGACCTGCGTGTTTCCACCCTGCCCACCGTCTTCGGAGAGAAGGCGGTGATGCGTATCCTCGACCAGAGCAGCGTGCTCATCGGCCTCAACAAACTGGGCATCCTCCCTGACACCCTGGCCGATCTGGAAACGGCGGTGGTGCAGCCTAATGGTATGATTCTGGTAACCGGGCCTACCGGCTCGGGCAAGACTACCACCCTCTACGCGGTGCTCAACAAGATCAACTCGGTGGAGAAGAACATCATCACCATCGAGGACCCGGTGGAGTACCAGTTGCCCGGCATCAACCAGGTGACCGTGAACCGCAAGGCGGGCCTCACCTTTGCCAACGCCATGCGTTCCTTCCTGCGCCAGGACCCGGACATCATCATGGTTGGTGAGATGCGAGACCTGGAGACCGCCGCGATCGGCGTGGAAGCCGCCCTTACCGGTCACCTGGTGCTGTCCACCCTGCACACCAATGACGCCCCTTCTGCCATCACCCGTCTGGTGGACATGGGCGTGGAGCCCTTCCTGATTTCGGCCTCGGTTATCTGCGTACTGGCCCAGCGACTGGCCCGGAAGATCTGCACCAACTGCAAGGAGCCCTACACGCCGCCCATGGAGGCCCTCAGCAAGATCGGGTTTACCCCTTCCGAGGGCCGGGAACTGACCTTCTATCGTGGGCGGGGTTGCGAGCAATGCATGCACACCGGCTACAAGGGCCGGTTGGGCATCTTCGAGTTGTTCTTGATGAATGAGGAGTTGCAGGAGTTGATCGTCAACCGGGCACCGCTCTCGGAGATCAAGGATGCCGCCGTGGCCGCAGGGATGAAGAGCCTGAAGTTGGACGGCTTTACCAAGGTCGTGGAGGGGGTCACCACCTTCGAGGAAGTGATGCGGGTGGTCTTCACCGCCGGCGGATAGCCGGCCCGGACGAGAGGAAGCACCGATGGGTGTCGAGACAAGCCAAGTGCCCACCGCCCCCCAGGAACAGGAGCCGATCGCGGGGGAAACCAGCGGCCGATCAGGTGCCAGCGCGCGCAACCTGGACGATGTCCACCTCGACGAGTTGCTCGAACTGGTGGTGAAGAAGAACGGCTCAGACCTGCACCTCGCGGTAGGGATCCCGCCGGTGATCCGCATTGATGGCGAGTTGCTCGCCACCAACTATCCCCCCCTGGACCCCCAGCATACCCAGCGCTTGGTTTATGACATCCTTACCGACGAGCAGATCCAGCGCTTTGAGAGCACCCTGGAACTGGACTGCAGCCACCAGTTGTACAACATTAGCCGCTTCCGCGTGAACGTCTTCCGCGACCGGGGCAACGTGGCTGCCGCGTTCCGGGTGATCCCCACCAAGATCCCCACCGTGCGCGACCTGAACCTGCCGCCGGTGGTGGAGGAGTTGGCGCGGCGCCCCCGTGGCCTGATTCTGGTGACCGGACCTACCGGTTCGGGCAAGTCCACCACGCTGGCGGCCATGCTCGGGCAAATCAACACCGAGCGCTCCGTGCACATCATCACCATCGAAGACCCGATCGAGTACATGCACACCCACAAGCGCAGCATCATCAACCAGCGGGAGGTGGGTCAGGACACGCTGGCCTTTGCCAACGCGCTGCGAGCAGCCCTCCGGGAAGACCCCGACGTGCTGCTGGTGGGTGAGATGCGAGACCTGGAAACCATGCAACTGGCCATCCATGCCGCCGAGACCGGCCACCTGGTGTTCGCCACCGTGCACACCAACAGCGCCGCGCAGACTGTGGACCGCATCGTGGACGTGTTCGAGCCCAGCCAGCAGGAGCAGATCCGGATCATGCTCTCGAATAACCTGGTGGCGGTGATGAGCCAGCAACTGCTACCCCGGGCAGGCATGCCCGGCCGGATCGCGGCGCTCGAGATCATGGTGGCCTCGCCCGCCATCCGCAACCTGATCCGGGAGTCCAAGGCCCACCAGGTGACCTCCATCATCCAGACCAGCGCCCACCTGGGGATGCAGACCATGGACCAGTGCTTGCGGGACTATTACCAGCGGGGGCTGATCACCTATGAGGATGCGATGGCCCGGGCCATGAACCAGGAGGAACTGAAGAAGATGCTCTTCACCAAGGAGGGGGGGGCGTAGCCCCAGGAGGCAGCCATGCCCGTTTATTCCTACGTAGTCAAGGACGCCCTGGGCAAGGTCCAGAAGGGACGTAGCGAGGCGGAGAACGAGCAAGTCCTGGTCCGCCGGCTGCGGGAGAAGGGGTTCTGGGTCCAGAAGGTCGAGCAGGAGCGCGGGGAAGAGCAGGTGGCCCAGGCCGCCCCCAAGGCCAAGTTCTCCTTCGGTCCGTTTGGCCGGGTCAGCGGGCGCGACCTGTCGGTCTTCTGCCGCCAATTCGCTACCATGATCAACGCCGGCGTCTCCCTGGTGCGCTGCCTGGCGGTGCTCGAGGAGCAGTCTACCAACGCTCGGCTACAGGAGATCATCCGTGACATCCAGGCCTCGGTGGAGTCAGGGGAAACCCTCTCCCGGGCGCTCAGCAAGTACCCTCGGGTCTTCAACAACCTCTTCGTCGGTCTGGTGCGGGCGGGGGAAGTCGGCGGTGTGCTCGATGAGACCCTGAATCGGCTCTCCGGCTTCCTGGAAGACAACGAGCGCTTGAAGCGCAAGATCAGGTCGGCCATGACCTACCCGGTCCTGGTTATGTTCTTCGCCATCGGCATCGTGGTGGGCCTGGTCACCTTCATCCTGCCCAAGTTCATGGAGTTGTTCCGGGACCTGGGAGTGAAGGAAGTGCCGCTGCCCACCCAGATCATGATCAACTTCTCCAACCTGCTCACCAGCAAGTGGTACTTCCTGCTGGGGGGCATCGTCCTCTTCGTAGCAGCCTTTCAGCGCTACATCCGCACCCGGGTGGGGAAGCGACACTACGACTGGGTCAAACTCAAGTTCCCGGTCTTCGGGAAACTGAACCACAAGGTGGCGCTGGCTCGCTTCTCACGCACGCTGTCCACGCTCATGGTGAGCGGCGTGCCCATTCTCTCCGCCCTGGAAACAGTGGCGGGCGCCCTGGACAATGAGATCATCGGCGACGCCGTGATGGCCGCCCGGGCGGCCATCCGCGAAGGCGACCGCATCGGCGACCCCCTGCAGCGCAGTGGCCTCTTCCCGCCCATGGTGGTGCAGATGATCTCCATCGGCGAAGAGACCGGCGCGCTCGACTCTATGCTCACCAAGGTGGCCGAGTTCTATGAGTCCGAGGTGGACGCCACCCTGCAGAGCCTTACCGCCGCCATCGAGCCCCTCATGATTGTGTTCCTGGGCGGCGTCGTGGGCTTCATCGTGGTGTCCATGTTCATGCCCCTCATCGCCGTCATCAACAACCTATCCTCGGGCGGCGGCGCGGACCAGATTTGATGGGCGGCTGGGCGTTCGCAGTTGCCGCCGTGCTGGCGTTCGCGCTGGGTACGGTGATCGGGAGTTTCCTGAACGTTTGCATCTGGCGCCTGCCCCGGGAGGAGTCGGTAGTGCGGCCACCCTCCCACTGCCCGGAGTGCGACCACCGGCTGGCGCCGCTCGACCTGGTGCCGCTGTTCAGTTTCCTGTGCCTGGGGCGGCGCTGCCGCTACTGCGGGGCGGCGATCAGTTGGCGGTACTTCACCGTGGAGCTGATTACCGGGCTGCTATTTGTGGGGCTCTGGTTGTCGCAGGGGCCGGCGCTGGTGGCCCACGGCGGCGCCGGCGACCTGTATCGCCTGTTCGCCTACCTGGGATTTACTGCGGTCCTGGTCGCCGCGTTCTTCACCGACCTGGACCACATGATCATCCCGGACGAGTTGGTGATCGCCGGCCTGGCACTGGGCCTGTCGGAGGACCTGGTGGGATACCTCACCGGCAGCCACGGGCTGTGGCAGGGACAGGTGCCGTTTACGCAGTTCGTGCTCATGCTCCCGCGCAGCGTGGTGGGAGCGGTGGTGGGGGCGGGGTTTTTCGTAGGCCTGGAACTATTCAGCCAAGCCGTGTTTCGCCGGGAAGGGATGGGCGGCGGGGACATGAAATTGGGGGCGGCCATCGGGTCGCTCCTGGGCCCGGGGCTGGCGCTGCTCTCGTTTGGCTTGTCGGTGTTCCTGGGAGCGGTGGTGGGCGGCCTGCTGCTGGCCACCCGGCTGAAGGGGCGCAAGGATTATATCCCCTTCGGGCCCTTCATTGTGGTGTGCACGCTGGCCGTGCTGTTCGCCCCGGAATGGGCCGGGCAAACGGCCGTGGCAGGGTGGAAGGCGTACCTCGCATCCTTCCACGGATAGTTGTCGGGTTTGGGCCAGTACCAACCGTTTAGTGCCGGGGTGGCGAGGGTATCTTGGCGACAGATACCGACACTCCGGCATGGAAGGAGACAATGATGGCCAGGCGCGGGGCAAGGGGTTTCACGCTCATCGAAATGCTGGTGGTGATCGGCATCATCGCCGTCTTGGCGGCAATCATCATCCCGGTCTATAGCCGGGCGCAGGAGAAGGGCCGCCAGGCCAACTGCATCGCCAACCTGCACGCAATCACGGTGGCCCTCAAGATGTACGTGCAGGAACTGAAGGCATATCCGCCGCCGTATGACAGTACGACCAACACCGGTGGGCTGGCGGCGCTCTATGACGCGGGATACCTGGAAAACTTCCGGGCGCTGCGCTGCCCCGACGACCCCAACAAGGACGACCCCAACCTCAAGTACAGCAGTTACAACGCCTACTACAATTACTGGGGCTACAAGACTACGAATCCGGCCGACCCCGCCCAGATCGGGATCCCCTGCGTGCCCGATGGCGACAACCCCGCGACTCCGGTAGTGGAGGGCCCGGGTTATAGTTCGCTGGACGCCGCGCAGACTTATACCGATGACTCGCATGTGGGGCTGGTGAACCAGCGCAACCAGTCACTGTGGACCTACAACGCCGACGAGACGCAGTGGGGCCTGTGGGCCCGCGGCCGTACCTCGGCTTTCCCGGGGCTGGTCAACCAGGTGGCCGGGGACAATGTGGTGGTCACCCGCTGCCCCTTCCACCGCAACTTCTTTGGCACCAACAGCGAGCGTGACCTGACCGCCTTTGTGGGCGGCTCGACGGAAGCGGTTATGCTGCGCACCTATGACTGGACGACGCAGCCCATAGTGCAATAGCGAACGCTCAGGATTCGGGAGGCCGGCCCGGGCGCACGCCGTCAAACGATCATACCTAAATCGGACCGCCAATACGCCGGCCGGCCTCCCCTCCCCGCTCTGGCGGGCGCACTCATGGAGGATTATCCAGCCCCAGCGGGTAATCCGCATATTACCTGGGCAGGTCGCAACGAGTCGGAGTTGGGTCTGGTAGCACCGCAGCCGGCGCCTGCCCCCAGCGAGGGAGTCCGGGTTGGCAAGAGTCCGAACGAAAGCGGGCTTTACGCTGGTGGAGGTGCTGGTGGTCGTCGGCATCGCCATGCTGGTCACCGCCATGATTTTCCCTGTCTACCGCGCCATGCACCGCCATCAGGAGTTCTCCACTTGCGCCCTCAACCTCAAGTCCATCGGCGCCGCCCTGCGCATGTATCGCGACGACTGGGAGGGCTTCCCCCCCGACGTCACCGAGGTCTACCGCCACTTTGATGACCACGGCACCACCCGCACCGTGAACGGGCTCGGGCTCTACCTGCTCTACCACCTGTACACCAATGCCGACGTGCTCGAGGTGGGTACGGTCAGCCGGGTGGGGGGCGTGGTCACAGTGACCACTGCGGCGCCGCATTACTTCGCCTCCGGCGACACTGTGGTGCTCAAGTACGTGCCCCGGGGGGAGACGGCGCAGAGCAACTTCAACGGTGCCTTCACGGTGGCCTCGGTCCCCTCGACGACCTCCTTCACCTTCAGTCTCGCGGGCGACGACGACCAGGCGCTGCACGGCTATGCCTGGTGCCCGGCCAAGGTGCGCTATAGCAGCGAGCAGGGGGATTACCTGCGGCGGGTTGAGTTCCTGCACTGTCCGGCCAACCCCCGCCGTGACCCGGACTGGAGTGGGCTGTACGGCAACGTCTTCCCCAATGCCGACGGCTCCTGGCCGCCGGGCTACTGGCCCCCCGCCTACCTGGGCGACCCGGCCAACGGCGGCAGTTACAACGGCTATGACTGGTACTACCGCCGGGATTGGGAGGCGGAGTGGGCGCGGCTCTTCCCCACGGATGACGACCCGCCGGTGATGGGCAATCGCAACCTGCGGCAGGCCTACCCGCCCGACAACACGGTGGTCACCTGGTGCACCGCCCACCGCAACGTGCAGCCCCTCAACACCGAGCAGGGGGTGACCCAGGACGGCGGGCGGGGTGATTACGATCTGGTGCTGTGGGTGGACGGTAGCGTCGAGCGCATGCCCTCCGCCGCCCGGCAGTTTCTGAGCAGGAAGCCATGAGCCAAGCAAGCCGCGTGAGACCAGGCAGGGCCTCGCTGGCCGCCCGGATGGCGGGTAGCCAGGGTGGCTTCACTTTGATCGAGGTGCTGGTGGCGCTCATCATCCTGGGGGTGGGGATGTACGCGGCCATCGCCATCTTCCCCACCGGCTTCGCGGCCATGGAGTATAACCGCAACGTGACCAAGGCGGCGCGCCTGGCCGACGGGGAAATCCAACGCTGGAAAGCGCGCGCGGCCAGCCTGCCCGAGGCCATCGTGGCCCAGGACGCCGCCGGCGCAGTGCAGGTGGATTACAGCCTGGATCGGCTGGAGTTCGATTCCGCTAACCCCAACTGGCAACCCAACGCCACCTGGGCCCCCCGCACCATTGTGGGTGAGACCATCGTGATCCCCAGCCCCCGGGGTGGGGCCCAGCACGAGGTCCCACTCTATGTGCTGACCATGAGTCCGCTTGACCACGACAACCCGCGGCTGGTGGTCTACTCCACTCCCTATCAGGAGGTGACGAGCGAGAGCGAACTGGCCACGGACGGCGACCACCAGCAATTCTATGTGGTGCCCACCCTGCAGCCAGGCGTGGATGGGCCGCATATCCACCTGAAACTGGACACGGTGCCTGACACCGACCCCGGCGACCCCAATATTCCTCCGCCGCGGTCAGTGAGGGTGGATTACTCCTACTACCGGGCACGCCGCAGCAGCGGTGGGGACATCGTCAGCCAGGAAGTGGTGCAGGTGCTCGGGGAACTACACGACAACATTGCCGCCGGCACCAACGAGGTGATTCTGCTCAATGGAGCCAATGCCGCCGAGCGGGCGGACGTGCAGGGCGTGGTGCCGGGCAGCGTGAAGGTGTACGAGGCCTTCACCCAGGTGGCCAACCCCACCAACTCCGGGGAGTTCGGGATCGCCGACCGGGAGGGCACCCCCACCGGTTTCGGCCTGGTCACGGGGGTACTGCGCTTCGCCCCGGCGGACGCCGGGCGCACGGTGCGGGTGGACTACCAGGTGGCCGACTGGCAGATCCTGCGCCAGGAACAGACGCCCACCCGGAACGTGGGCGCGAACGGTGATGTTCGCTATACGATTACGGTGCTGGGGGCCCCCATCAGGCGTTTCAGTGATCTGCGCCCACCGCGCAGCCCGGACCCGGTCTACCTGGACAGCATTCCAGGGGTGGGCTATGTTGACGTGGTAGCGGTGAACCTGGATACCGGACGCGCCCTCTATGGCAGCGACCAGGTGACCGAGCGCACTCCCGGCCCGGCCGATCCCAACCCCTACTATGGCACCTTCCGCGTGGACTACCTGAACGGCGTGTGCGTGCTGGCGGAGAACGGCGTAGGCAACGATCGGCTGGGGCACCCCTGGCGCATCATGTATCGTTCCCTGGACGACTGGACCGTGCAGGTGAGCAAGGCAGCCGAGGCCTACGTGCCCGACACCTGGGCCTCCGGCCGGGCGGACCAGCAATATGGCACCGGGGTGACCTACAACGCGGACACCCGCGTGCTAACGGCCACCTTCACCTTCGCCCGGGCGATCACCCCGGGCGGCGTGCGCTGCTCCGAGGCGGGCAAGATGGTGGTGATGGACTACACCTACGGCTACACCGACAGCGGCGGCGCCTATCGGCGGGCGATGGTGCATGGGGCTCTGCACCGGATCCCGGAGGACGGGCAACTGGTGATCACCCACCAATTGCCCGCGGGGGCCACCCTGGTCACCTACGACGACGGCACGGTGGACTTCACCGTGAACTCGGTGCGGGGGGCCTCGCTGCGGGCGCGCGCGATCTGGATCGGCAAGGGCGCGAGCACCGCCGAGGGCGGCGAACCGGTGAACGAGCGCATGTTCCCGCAGGACATCGAGACTTTCTTGACGCGGAGCCAATGAGCGAGCGGGCAGGCACGAGGCGAATAGCGGGCGGCAACCGGGGCTTCACCCTGATCGAGGTGCTGGTGGCCCTGGGGCTGCTGGTGTTGGTGCTGGGGCTGCTGCTGGTGCCGATGTGGTCGGGCTACGCCTTCATGGAGAAGGGCAACGCCCGGGCGGAGGCTCTGGCGGCGGCCCGGGAGGCGCTGGATTCCATGTCCCGAGAACTGGCGGAGGCGATCTACGTTTTCGACCCGCCACAAGACCGGAGCATGGTGGCCTTTTACCTGGGGGCGGGGGCCCAGCCGGCACCCCAGGAAGTAGATGGGCAGCCGGTGGCGATACGTTACTGGCGGGCGCTGCGCGACCCGGCGCGGGCTTACGAGCCCTTCTGGAACTCGCTGGGCACCGAGTGGAATCCGTACTTCGTCGCCCGGGCCGAGATCCCGCGCCCGCAGTTCGTACCCACCCCCGGCGACGTGGAGGACACCTGGAACAACACCGCAACCTGGGGCCGGCCCACGGTACGCGCACTCTTCGTCTACCCCGACAACTACGTCTACGCGGGCGCCACCTGGCTGGTTTCACAGCCGGGCTGGCCGTGGCTGGAGGCCTGGCGGCGGTACCCGGCAGCCGGCCAGGTGGACAGCCGCTATCAGTGGTACCAGGATCATGCGACGGGTCTGACCCCCGACAGCCAGGACTACGATGTCACCCAACTTACCTTTAGTCCCTCGGCGGTGGGGAACGAGGCGCTGGCCCCGCTGCGCCCCGGCGGGCGCTGGCCGCCCGACTACTCCGTCTACTGCTCCCGGTGGCCCCTGTGGTGCCACTTTTCGCTGGAGGCGAGCGCGAGCGGGTTGGCTGACCGCATTGACATTTATGACGAGAGTGGCGCCCGCCGCTACTTTGCGGTGCCCACTCCCCGCGACGTCTCCGGCGGTCAGGTGGTCGCCTGGGCGGGTGACGTGTGTATCTACCGGGCGGGCGCTAATCCTGAGAGTGACGACCCCATCTTCAACTGCGAGCGCTACCCCAACCGGCAGGGCGCCGAGTATGCCTTTGGCATAGACTATGACCACGGCCGGCTGCTTTATGCCTTCACGGCCGCGCGCCAGTCCGTCGCCAACGGCGGCCTGCAGCAGGTCGGCACCGCCAATTACATCCTGACCCTGGCCTCCGGCCTCACTGACGGCTACGTGCTCGACGGCAGCGACCAGGTGCAGGTGGACGGGATCTACTACCACCGGGTGCGCTCCGACCCGGGCGCCGGGCAATATCAGTTGGTGTACGGCGACGCGGGCGAGGACGGGGATGGCGACCGCGAGTGGTACGTGGCCTTTGACCCCGCGGAACCTCCGACGGGCACGGTGGTGGTTTCCTACCGCTACCGCAACCCCTGCCCCAGCGACCTGGTGGTGGCCAACTACCAGACGAAGAGCCGGATTGAGGTGGACCTCACGGTGGCGAAGCGAGACAAGGCGGGCAAGCAGCAGCAAGAGCCCCGCCCCGGCTTCTATCCTACCCGCCAGGAAGCCCATCTGGGCGTAACGGTGAAGTTGCACAATGTGGTCAAGTAAGGCGAGCACGAGCAAGCGCGGCAGCCTGCGGCGGATGGCCGGGGAGGAATCCGGCCAGGCGCTGCTGATGGCGGTGTCGCTGCTGGTGATCCTGGCCATGGTGGCCGCCCTCTTCATCGCCATGGTGGCGGCGCGCAGCGCCCAGACCGCCCGGCAGGCAGACCTGGTGGCCTTGCAGCAGATCGCGGAGGCGGGGCTGCGCTTTGCCGATGACGCCCTCACCAACGGGCCCGACGGCGCCGATTGGCGCCCGCAGGAGGGGCCGTATGATTTCGGGCGTGGCCGCTTCACACTCACCGTCAGTTACAACCCGAGCACAACCGAGGACACCCCCTACTGGAACTGCATCCGGGTGGAATCGGTGGCCGACCTGGGGCTGCGCGAGGACGGAACCGCGCGCAACCCCTTCCTCAAGCGGCGGGTGGTGGCCTACAAGCGGGTGATGATCAACGACTACCTGCGCTTTGTCTCTAACCGGGACCACAGCAACCGCCCTGCGCAACTGGGCGTGCCGCTGTTGGTCAACGGCACCGCCTACCGCTCGGTCTTCTCCGGGGCCATCCGGGTCAACAGCGACCTCGACTGGTACGGTAACAACCTCGTGAACCTGGACAGCACCGGGGCCGGCGCGGGTCGGGTGGACGATACCGTGGAGGTGGCGGGAACCATTCGCCACGACGATACGGACGGCGACGGCGACGCCAGTGATGACACCTCGGTGCATGTTACCTTCCAGGGCGGGGCCGAACAGACGGCCCTGCCCAGCGAGGATCCAAACTTCACCACCCTGCCCGCGGGCACCCCAACCGCCAGCCCCCGCTACGTGGACGGCATGCAGACCACGGACGGCGCTGGCTACCAACGCTGGGCGCGCTACCTCACGCCCCCGGCGATCAGCCGCCAGCGCTATCTTGCCCTCACCCGGGACAGTGGGAGGTGGATGACTACCCCCGACGGGCTCTCCCGCTACAACACCGGCTGGTATGGCTACGGTCAGGGCATCTACATTGCCAACGGCGTCCACCTGCAGTCGCACGATTATGAGGTGATGCGCGCCAACTGGCTGGGCAGCGACGCCCGCTGGTGGGACAGCCCGCGCCTGCAGGTTTACACCCCGCCCGCGGTGCGTATCGTGCTGCATGGCGGTGACGGCCAGGACGCAGCCGTGGAGATGGAATGGCCCAACCCGGCGCCCGGCGAGGGCTGGCGGGACGAGCAGGGGCAGCCGCTGGGTAGCGACACCCTCACCCTGCCCTACCCCGCAAACGGCGTAATCTACGCCGAGGGCAACGTCTCGGTGCGCGGCGCCCTGCCCGACGGGCAGAGCGTGACCATCGTCTCCGAGGGCACGATTTACATCGAGGGCAGCATCCTCGACAGCGCCGGGGGCAAGGTGGCATTGCTGGCCCGCGACTCGGTGGTGCTCAACACCACAGTCTGCGCGGGCTTCCTCTACCCTACCGAGACCCACCTGGTGGAGCCCTCGGCCTACAGCGGCGACCTGCCGGCGCCCTACGAGGTGAAGCCGGGCGAGCCCTTCGAGGCCAGCCTGTTCTGCCTCAATGACCCGCCTGATTCAGGGCCGGGGGCAGCGCAGTTGTTCGTGCTGCATTCGGGCGCGGCCAACGAGACCCTGCCCCCGGGCGAGGCGGGGCAAACGGTCATGGAGTTGCTAGTCAACGGAAACATCTTCGACTGGGACAGCGCCGACACCCAGTACTTCCTCTTCGGTGCCCCGCCCACCGCGGCCCAGAAGTATGAGAGCAATGCCATCTCCCCCCTGTATGAGGGGTTGCCTGACTATGGCCATGACGGCGTCCAGGGCAACGCGGACGACCGCACCATGGAGATCGCAACCCACGCTAACTGGAACAGCATCAAGTTCCAGACCCCCACGGAGACGGTGCGCAACTACTGGCTCTACAAACTGGCGGTGCAGCCCACGCCGGGCTATAACAGCGCGGAGCCGCAGGTGGGCGACGTGGAGGTGGATGCGCTCATCTACGCCGAGGGCGGGAGTTGGTTCGTCATCCCCGGGCAGTTCTTCACCCCTCCCGGAGTAACCCTGGATGGCTATCCCAGTCCAGGCGAACCGTTGGATGTGAAGATCACCATCCGCGGCGCCATCACCGAGAACCGTACGGCCGACGTGGCCGACGTGGCGCTCTGGACCCAGCACTGGCGGGGCAGCGACGAGAACTGGAACACCACCCGCGACCGCGGGCTGACGTACGTATTCGATCCCGGGCTACGACAGACCACAGGGGGCAGGCTGATCCTGCCCAAACTGCCGGTAAGCCCGGAGGTGATCGCGTGGCGGGAGTACTTCTGAGCCGTAGGATGGGGCGAGCATGAGAAAGTGGCTGGTTGGGGTGCTGCTGCTGATCGCCACCGTCCCCGGGTGGTGCGGCCAGCCGGTAGCCTACTATCGCAACGACCGGCAGACCCTCCAGGCTGGAGTCTACGTGCTGCCCGGCACGCCCGCGCCCCTGCCGGCAACTCTCAACCGCTTCTTCGCCACCCTGGACACGCTGCCGGTGCCGGTCACCTACACCGCGGCCGACCCGGATTTCGCCTTCCAATTCTACCCGCCACATCAGCCCGGCTGGGAGTTCCGCAATCCGCTGATGGCCGATAAAAGCGCGGCCGACTATTGGCTGATCCCGGTGAACGAGGGCCCGGAAATCGCGCACATCCTGGCCAACTACGACGTGATCCTGATGCCTGTGCTGGGCAGCCTGGTCATGCCCAACTACCTGCGCCAGGCCTTCACCTCCTGGGTGCACGAGGGCGGGCTGCTGTGGATTGACCACATGGCGCCCGGCCAGGTGGAGAACCTGCTCGACCCCACCCCCGTGGTGGCCGCCACCGTAGCCACGCATATCGTGGCCGTGGACCCCACCAGCGTCCTGCTCAACCGACCCTACCGCTTGCTGCCGCGGGACCTGGCCCGGCTGGGTTGCCAGCAGCCCTACGCCAGCGACCCGAGCGGCTTGGCCGGCGGCCAGGCCACCTTCACGGCCGGCATTGCCCCCGCGCGCGCGGATGGCCAGCCGTCTCTGCTGCAGGCAGTAGTGATGGGCGATAGCAACCCCATGGTTGCGGCCGGCCGCTATGGGCGGGGGGCCATCATAGCCAGCGCCTGCGATATGGTCGACGCGGTGGGCGCCTGGTTGGAAGGGTACGCCGGGGGCGGTGCTGCCGCTGACAACCAGCTGCCCGAGTGGTCGCTGCCGGACCTGAAGTTTGCCTGCAATGCCATCGCCTGGTGGCTGGGACCCCGGGGCAACGCCGGGGAGGCTGCCTCCCTGCCGGCCAATGCGCCGGCCCCGCCCCCCACTGCGGCGACCCTGCCCATCCCCGACCCCACCCTTACCCCCACCGCGAGCGGTGGGCCCCAGCGGGCGGCGGTGCAGGACGGGATCGCCTATTTCGGCGACCATGATGGCAACCTGTACGCCATGGATGTCACCCCCAACGCCGACCGGGATGGCGACGGCCGGGCAGACGACGGTCTGACCGACCTGGCTACCGGGGCCACCGGGGACATGATCTGGGAGTATACGCTGCCCGCAGGCTTCCTGGTGACGGGCTCGCCCGCAGTGGGTACGGTCTTCGACCCGCTGACGGGGTTCCCGCGCACCATGTTGGCCTTCTGCGCCGCCACCGCCGACGGCAGCCAGTCTTACCTGGACGCGGTGTGGGCGGACTTTGCGGTGCGACATATCCAGCCAGCCCATGCCACCTCCCCGGGACTGGAGCGCTCGGGTGGCACTGTCACCGTGCGCACCATCGAGCCCCACCGCCTCCAGCCGGGAGACACGGTGGAGGTGGCGGGGGCAGCGGATGCCGGCTACAACGGCGTCTTCGTAGTGACCACGGTCCCTGACCCGAACACGTTTACCTACGACCAGGTGGCCGCCGGGGACCCCAGCGGTGGAGGAGTGGTGATACCGAAGTTGCAGCCAGTGAACGGCTATCCCTTTGCCATCCGCCTGCCCGCTTTCCCGGAGCGCATCAACGGCCAGGCCCAGGCCGGGCCCTTCTTTGCCAACGGCATGCTATTCGTGATCACCCGCGATACCAGCACCAATTTCAACCTGCCGGCGCGGGATTCGCACCTGCTCGCCCTCGACCCCGTCAACCCGGCCGCCTGGGCGGTGCACCTGGAACTGAGCCAATCCGGCGCGGTAATGAGCACGGCCAACCCGCCGGCCATGGGCCTGGTGACGGTGAGCGACGCGGTGACACACCAGGATGTCAATGCCGAGACGTTGGTGTGGAGCGGCAACGCACTGCCCCGCACCACAGTATCGGCTACCGGCCGGCTGTGGATGACCCCGGCCATGGTGCGCCTGGTGCTGCCCGGCTGGGATGGGCGCTGGCTGAAGAACCCGACCCAGCCCGACACCGCTGCCAACCAGGCGGTACAGATTCGGCTGCACGGCACCGATCTGCTCACCCCCCACCTGGACGACGATCCTGCCCGGCCCCTGCAGTACGTGCGCCAGACGGCCGGGGGGCAGGTGGAGATCATCTTCCCCCGCTGGACTTTCTTCCAGGATCACCCCACCACCTGGGAAGATACCTTCCAGGTTACCTACACCGATAATACGGGGACCGAACGCAACGTTACCGCCACCCTTTCCATGGGAGTGGCCTCGCCCCTGAACATGGCGGTGAGTGACGAGCCGGGGGCCGGGCCTGCGGTAGTGGGCAACACGGCCTACGTCTGCGGCAATGCCGTAAACGGCTACCCGGGCGCCTCTTTCTATGGCGGAGTCGCGGCGCTGGACAAGCGGATCACCGGCAACCCCCAGATCAAGTGGCAATTCTACGGCATCAAGCGCGACGCGGCCAACGCCAACAACCTTTTCTACTCCTTCCCCTACACTCCGACGGTATCAGGCAATTTCGTGTTCGCCGCGGGCAACCTCGCGTTCACCCAGCCCGCCAACGGCGCCGGGCCCACCGCGGTGCCGCCCGACGGCGCGCAGGGCGTGCTCTACTGCCTGGATACCAACTGCAGCGACGAGCTGCGCCTGGCGGACGGCTCGCCGGTGCTGGAGGCGACCGGGTTCGACTACCAGGCGCCTAAGGGCCAGAGCGCAGACCGCACGGCCAACATTGACCCCAATCGCCGCGGCGTGCCCGTGTACCTGGAGGTGGCGGGGGGCGAGCCCATCCCGGCACGCATGGGGTCCACCAATAACTGGTGGGTGGACTACGAACATGGCGTGGTCCACGTCAATCTGCAGACGGTGGGCCGCTATTACTATAGCCTGGATAACCAGGCCAACTTTGTCTACTTCAAGGGCGGAGTGCGGACCCCGGTAACCGTCTTCCTCCCCCGCCTGGTGGTGTGGCAGTACCTCTTCCCCAGCGCCACCCGGCTGGTGGGGCCGCCGGTGGCGAGCGGCAACTACCTTTACGTGCTTACCCAGACCAACGATACTGGCGAGGTGCGTCTGCACGCCTTCGAGCAGACGCCCCGGGTGGCCACTATCGTGGCGCGTGAGGTCGAGCATGCCCCGGTATGGTCGGTCTCACTGGGGGCGCGCAACCAACTGACGGCCCCGGCCACCATGGCCCTGGCAGGCGACCACCTGGTAGTCTGCCTGGATGCTGCGGAGGGGCCCGGAGTGGTGATCAGCCTGGGCCAAGAGCACACGGTCATCGCCGACAACAACCGGCTGCTGGACGTGGACGGCGACAACCGGGCGGCCTGGTGCGGCCTGGCCACCGCCACGCCCAGCCCGCGCAATACCACCGACAACCGGCTGACGCTTCCCGCGGTTCCCGGGTCAGGGGTTCCCGAGTCCGCAGCCTATGCCTACCGGGTGAACTCCGGCTTCTCCCGCCCCAGCCGGGTGCGGGTGCTGCCGGAGGGCGACCTGCTGGTCTGCGACACCGGCAACAACCGGGTGGTGCAGATGGGCAGCGACGGCGAGATCGTCTGGCAGTACCCCGATTCGGATCCCGACGACCTGACCCCGACCGAGATGCGCCTGCTCTCTCCCACGGACGTGCAGCGGTACGTGGCCACGACCAGCGAGGCGATCGCGGGGGTGGGGCACGTGGTGCGCTGGGAATCCACCTTGATCGCCGACATGGGCAACTGCCGGGTGCTGGAGGTGGTGCGGCCGCTGGTGGACGGCGTCTACCAACCGGCGCTGGGCCCGCGCTTCCGCCAGCGGGCACAGGTGCTGGCCGGGCCGGACACCCTGGGCGGTGCTACCCCCATCGGCAGGTGGATGTTCACCACCGCCAGCCGCTACGGCCCGCAGGACACACAGTACCCGATGTGGAGTAGCACCCTGCTTTGTGCGGTAGCCAACAACCCGGCCAACCGGGGAGGGACCACCCAACCCCTGGGGTTGGTGAAGGTGATCGTCACCTACGCTCTCGATGCCGACAATAACCCCGTGGTGGATACGAGCACGGTGCCGGCGGGGGCGGAGGGGTTCAATCAGACCGTGCGCAACCGCACCGGAGCCGACGGGCGGGCGCTTGACGACTTCATTGACATTCGCCAGGCAGACGTGCTCGACAGCAGCACCGACCCGAGGGTCATGGTCGTGGACCGCCAGGGGGTGAAGGTTATCCGCCTGAGCACCTGGGAGTCCGGCGGACCGCTGGCAAGCCCGGCCGGGGGCGTCTGGGAAATGACCGCCGCCGATTACCAGGCGGACATGGTCACCCTGAAGGCCGAACTCGATACCTATGTGGCACCCTCCTACCCTCCCTGCATCCGCGACGACGACCCCGCCGCAGCCTTCGCCAAGGCGCAACTGTATGCCACCGACGCGGTGACCGCGGGCAACGCGGGGCAGGTCTACTTCCACCCCGCCTACGCCCAACTCTTGCCCGACGGCACGTTGCTGGTGGTCAACACTTTCGGCGCGCCGTATGACGTGAGCGATCCCGACAATCCGCTGGAGGTAGCGGGGCCCACGCGTAGCGAGGTGCTGCAATACGACCCGGCCCAGGCCCAGGGGCGGCGCATCTTTGACGTGGGTGCCTACGGCTCCCCCAGCCTGCGCCAGCATTTCGTGGTGCCCGACCCCTTCCGGGCCAGTTACCCACTGGTGACGGGCACCTCCGCCGGGCTGAAGCAGCCGCTGGCAGTGGAACGGAGGTAAGACGCGAGGTGGTGCCACAATGAGACCGCAGCCCCGATACCTTGCCTGGACGGCGCTGGCAGCGTTGGGCTTGCTCCTGGCGGCCGCCTGCGGCGCGTGGGGGCTGGGCCTGGCGAACACCGACTGGCCCATGTTCCACCACGACAACGAGCATACCGGCGTTACCTCGGCACCCGCCGTCAGCGAAAACCTCTTACGTTGGTGGCAACAGACGGGCGGGCCCGTGCTTTCCTCCCCCGTGGTCTCCGCCGAGGGCGGGGTGCGCAAGATCTGGTACCTGCACGCCGAGAGTTGGGCGGGGCGCACCCTGGGCATCCTGGGCTCCCGCTGGCCGGAGGTGGGGGCACAGGAGCTCACGGCAACCGTGCCCATGGGCACCGCCCAGGTCCTGGCCGGCTGGGAAACCAGCCCCGCCTCTGGCGATCCCAACCAGCGCAAGCAGCCCGATCCATTGCGGGCCAGCATCCCCGCGGGGACCTGGCGTTTCGTGTTTTGGGCCAAGTCCGACGTGCCGCGCGCGGTGCGTGCCACTTTCCACGTGTATCGCTTCCCCCTGGCCGACCCGGGCAACGTGACCGATCTGATGGTGACCGATGTCAAGGAGTGCGCCCAGATCGGCACCGACCTCACCCAGTACACGGTCGAGCACCTCGGGCCCGCAATGTCGCTGGCCTATAGCGACGGCATCCGCATCGAGATGTCGCTGGTCAACGAGGGCCCTGCCGATGCCACGGTGACGATGCGCTTTGAGGGCGACACCCGCACCCGGGTGGAAACGCCCATCTGGGAGAAGTGCATTCTGGGCGGCGGCAACGACGGTTGCCTCTATGCCATGGATGCCAACACCGGCAACATCTTCTGGACGGTGGCGACCGACGGCGAGGGGAGCAAGGCGCGCACCCCCATTGTTGCGGGTAACGGCGCCTCCCGCGTCTCCAACGTGGTGACCTTGAACACTACGGTGGCCCACGGTCTGCAGCCGGGTGACGCGATTTCAGTGGCCGGGGTGACGGGGGGAGCCACCGATTTCGACGGCTACTTCACAGTGGCCACCGTGCCCTCCCCCACCAGCCTCACCTATCCCCAGGTCAAAGCGGACGACGTGGCGGGCGGAGGCACGGTGGGCCTGCGTCCTAACCGCATCGTGGGCGCGCCGGTGGTGGATGACGAGGGCGTGATCTACGCGGGCACCCAGGAGACCAGCACCGGCCTGGGCGACGGCCGCATCTACGCCGTCAATCCCGACGGTAGCGTGCGCTGGATCTATCCTTCCTACCGGCCCAAGTTCTACCTGCGCAAGGACGCCGGCACCGTCGCCACCACCGCTCGCATGGAGCACGTGCCCACCAATGCCGGCGACTATACGAGCGGCTGTGCTCCGACTGCGGCCGACAATGACGCGTACTACCTGATTACTCCACGCGCCATCAACACCACCCCCCTGCCCGACCCGGATAGCCCCGTGGACCACACGGACATGGACGACCTACCCGCGGGCATCACCAACTACGGCTGGATCGGAGAGAAGGACTGGGCCACCCGCCGCCTGCTCTCGGGCGAGTGGACGCTGAACCTGGGCTTGGCCGCGCAGGGCAGCGGGGCCGTGCTGCCCAAGGCAAACCTGTACTACCGCATCAGCAAGGTCACTCTCTCCGCAGGGAATGTGGTTCGCAGCCAGGAACTGCTGGGCTGGACCAAGAGCGACCTGCTCTCACCCACCGCCTGGTTTGACGGCAGCACTGCCGCCACCGCCGAGGCCACCACCCTGTTCGTGCAGATTCACAGCCCGCAGACGGCCACCTGCACCTTCGCCGCAGGGGAGTATCCCTACGTCGAGTTTGCGCTCCGGCAGAGCGCGGACTCGCCCAACGGGGCCACCTGGGTGCTGGTGGTGGATAACCAGGACTCAACCGTGCAGACCGCCGGGCTGCAGGTGGACGCCATCCGTGCAGTGGCCTGCTCGCCCGCACTCTCGCCGGATGGGGTCCTCTACTTCGGCACCCTGGGGGGGCAGGTCTTTGCGCTGGAGAACACCGGTGACCTGCGCTGGGTCACCGACCTGCCCAACAACAAGGAGATTCGCGCCTCCCCCGCGATCGCTCCGGCCAGCACCGGCGCCGGGGTGGCGATTACCGCCTCCCCCGCGGGTGCGGTGCGGGCAGGCGGGGTGGTAACCATTACCACCGCCGCCTCCCATGGTCTGGCCGTCGGGCGGCAGGTCGTGGTGAGCGGGGTGTCGAGTGTCGGGGGCACGGATTTCAACGGTACTTTCACCGTGGCGACCGTGCTCTCGGCCACCTCTTTCACCTACCTCCAGGCGCTCGCTGATGACACCGGAGGTGGGGGCACGGTGGCACCGGTGATCTCGGGGAGCCTGGCGGGCCGACTCTACGTAGCCTCCATGGACGGCCACCTGTACGCCCTGGATGGCAACGACGGGCACATTCTCACCGGGACCGGCTATGAGAACTGGCCGGTGAATCTGGGCGCCCCCATTGAGGCCTCCCCCACCCTCACCAAGAGTGGCAAGGTGCTGGTAGCGTGCGACAAGACGAATGACGAAACCACCAACGGCAGGCTGGTATGCATCGATGCCGACAGTGGCGACCTCATCTGGAGTTTCACCCCCAGCGGCAGCATAGACAGCATGGTGGCCACCCCGGCCCTGAGCGCGGACGAGCAGACCGTCTACGCGGGCAGCAACGACGGGCACCTGTACGCGGTGGACATGGGGGACGGCAGCCAGCGGTGGCAGTTCCCGGTCTCCGGCGACCTGGGCTACGTGCGCTCCTCGCCGTTGGTGGCACACGGGCAGTTGCGCGAACTGCTCTACCTGAATGATACGGGCGGGCTCACGCACGGCATCCCCACCACCGGGCTGAGTGTCACCGGCACCTCGGGCACCCAGACCGGCGGCTATGTGCTCTTCACCCCTGCCGGGGGCTCATGGGTAACAGATTTGCCGACAGGCGTGCCGGATGACGCCCAGTCTTGGTTCGACGGCCTGGTGCGTGCCGGCCAGGTGATCCAGCCGGGGGCGTGGCGGCTGCGGCTGTGGTACCGGAAGATCGCGGCAGGCGCCGTCACCCAGGTCGGCTACCTGCACTACCGGATCGTGAAGAAGAACAGCGGGACCGGTGCCTTCACTGTGCTGCGAGACTGGACGCGCTGGGATACCCCGCTCGACATTGCCGACACCAACATGCACGCTGCCTACCTGGACACCGCCAGCATTGCGGGCGTCTCCTTTGTCGCTGACGACCATATCTACCTTCAACTGGCCATCGAACAGACGGTTGCCGGCAGTGACCCCAGCGACGGCTGGGAGATCGGGGTAGGGTTGCTCACGGAGAACTGGCTGGAGACAGCCCCGGTAGGCACCGCGGCGAGCGAGCACATCTACTTCGGCGCCGGCGACGGGAACGTGTGGGCGATCGACGCCACGGGCGTGGAGGTCTGGGCGCACTCCCTGCGGGAAGGGGTGGTCTCCTCCCCCGCTCTGACCACCGTGGGGCAAGGCGACGAGGAGGAATCAGTCCTCTACGTGGGCGGCACCGACTGGCTGTACTACGCCATTGGCCCTCTGGGCCCGGCGGGCGAGGCCGGCGAGTTGCCCGAGGTGCCGGAACCGGAGAGCCCCTGGCTACAGTTGACCAAGAGCGCGGACAAGCAGGTGGCGGGCAAGGACGAGGTGGTCACGTACACCATCCGGGTGCGTAACGACTCCTCGGGCATCGTGCCGGCGACCGATGTCACCATTACGGACCCGATCCCCACCGACGGGGCGGGCACCCCCCAGATCGCCTATGTGCCCGGGTCGGGCGGCCGCGAGATGGCGGGCAGTATCGTCTTCACTCCCGCCGATTACCCACCGCTGACCGACCTGGAGCCAGGCGACAGTTTTGAGGTGAAATGGCAGGGCACGGTGATCCCGGACGTGGTCCCGCCAGTGGGCACTGACCTCAAGGTGTACGACAGCGACCCCACGCCAGCCACGCCCGCGGCCGAGGTAAATGACTTTCGCTGGGGCCAACTGCTGTTCCTGGACCTGAAGAAGCGGGGGCAGTCTATCCCCATCGACAACCGCGCCACCGCCAGCGACGCGGGCAGCGGCGCCTTTGGCGTGAGCAACGTGACCAGGATCGAGGCGGGCTACGGTCACCGCTATAAACTCACTTTCCTCTACGAGCCCACTTTCACCAGCCCCACCCTGCCCGCGACCAACCAGCCGATAAGCATCGCCACGGAAGTCGTCCTCAATGCGGGCAATGAGTACCGGGGCCAGCAGGAGGAGGGTGTTGAATACAATGCCACCGACACCGCCTTCCTTATCAACATTGCGCCCAAGGGCTTCCCCTACAGCCCCAGCGCGGTGTCGGTCACCGAGGCTCCCAATCGGCCCTGGACCCCATACCACTGGCGAGTGGTGGTGCAGCAGCAGCGAGCGGGCACGGATGGCTGGGGCGATCCCTGGGGTACCGCCCGCGTGGCCCCCGAGCGTGACTTCTCTCTGGCCAACCCGCTGGCAGTGACGCCGGGAACCACGGAGAAGACCGGGTTGCTGCCAGGCACCGAGACCGACGCCTGGGGGCAGGACGGCACCACCAACACCACCGCCTTCACCGCCCAGAACGTGAGCATGTTCAACCTCACCACTCCCAGCGGCAGCCGGCCCACCAATGTAGTGCGCTGGGGTGGGGTAGGACTGGATAGCGGGGTGACCTGGCCCTCGCCTTATATCAACTACGACGAGAGCGTGCTCTCCTCCAGCCGGCTGCATTTCAATCCCGACTACGTGGGCCTGGGCCGCGGCGCCTCGGGCGGCCCCACCCTGTGGGCCGAGATCCCGCGCTTCCTCGCCCCGGGCACCTACGGCGTTGGCCTGCCTATCTACGTGGACCTCACCGGCAGCGAGAGTTGGGACCCGGGCGAGGCCTTCTACGAGGATGCCGCGGGCACTCGCTTCACCCTGCGCGGCACCATCCTGCAGGAGCCGCTGGTGGCCCTGCGCGAGCCGGTGGTGGACCTCAGCCGCTATGCGCATGGGGAGGCCGATGCCGCGACCACGGTGCGGCTGGTGAACGAGGGCAATGTGCCCTTTGACGCCGGTAGCCCGCTCACCCTACAGGTGGGGTCGGCTCTGGAGCGCAGTGACCTGCCCGGGACCTCCCTCTGGCCTGCGGCCGAAACCCGGCCCCTGAATTGGTCGGGGAGCACCAATGTCAACCTGGCCAAGCAGCCGGTAGGCTCGTACCGGTTGGTCCCGACCGATCCCGTGGAACTGGCGGCAGGCTTCGATGAGGGCCAGCCGGTCGGCCACTATATGGGCTCGCTCGCGATCAGCACCGGCACCACCCCCCTGCTCACGGTGCCCATGAAGGCCACAGTCACCGAGCGTCGGGTGCTGCAGGATTTCGGCGGCACCACGCCGCTCCAGGGCATGGATATCCAGCCCTATGCCGCCTGGATCCACCACCCGGCGGTAGCAGACCCCCCTTCGCCCGAGTTCTGGGAGTTGAACCTCTACCGCTCCAGCCGGCGCCCGGATACCAACACCTTCTACCTGTATCACAACGCGGCGGTGCTCGACCTCACGGACCCGGCCAACCCGGCGCTGACCTGGAGCGCGGATACCCGCATCCCCGGCACCAGCGACCCCGATCCGCTCGACCAGCCGGCCCCCCCTCCCAGCAAGCGGCACTTGACCCCCGCGGTAGGCGTGGATAGCGAGGGTACTCCGTGGCTGTTCTGGGGTGGCACCCGAGGCGCGGCCAACGAGTCCTCGTGGACCGACAACCGCCTGATCTGGGAGAACCTGAGCACTGGCGAGACCACGTGGTCGCCCGATCCCGTGGGCGACCCGCGCGCCGCCTCTGCGAGCCTGCGCCTGTACCCGCGCCCGCTGGGGTGGACAGTGAACGGGGTCACCCCCGACAACCTGCGCCTGATCAGCCGGCGCCTGCTCTCGGTCTTTGCGCAGGGCTCCGGCGATGACTGGCGGCTCTTGGTCAACTGCGAGCGCAGCCAATCCAGCCGTGCCGATGCCTCCCAGGAATGGGGCGCCCCCAGCACCCCGGTCTATGAGGAACTGGCGATCCCGCTGGGCAGCGACATCACCTCGGCGCAGGAGCCCACGCTGCTGCGCGACGCTCGCCGTACCTATTACCTGCACTTCGAGCAGGCAATGCCCAACGGCGGGGGCGAGGTCAGCCCACCGCGGCTGCTCGACACCTGGGGCCCGGATGCTCCGGCGGTGGATAGTATCGCCCTGGGCACCAGTGCCGACACCCAGGCCACTTTCCGCACCAACCCGGGCGACCCCAACCTGAGCGGGGCCACGGCTATTCCGGCCGGCACTTGGCTGTTCCAGGTCTTCGCCAGAGCGCCCGAGACTTCGTCCATCACGTTGCTCTTCCGGGTGCAGAAGGTGGCGGCTGACGGCACCCCCACCGATCTCTTCGAGGTGGGGCCCACAGACCCGCTGGGCACTGACTTCGCCCTGGTGGAGGCCTCGGTGCAGGCCCCGCCGGTGGCGTTGGCCGCCACCGATCGGCTGCAGGTGCAGGTGGTGGCGAGCGAGGCCGGTGCCACTCTGGCCTGCGACGGCATCTACGCCAGCCGGGTAATGTTGCCGGTGCAGGATGAACTGGTGAACGTGATCTTTGCCGGCCGTTCCGGCATCGAGGGCAACAACGATCTCTACTGGGCGCGCTTTGACCCCAGCCGCGATGCCCTCGGCGAGGACCCCGGGCTGTCGGCATTCGGAGCGGTGGGCGAGGCGCCCCAGGCGCAGGATGCCAACCGCTTGGTTTACGTCACCCGCCACAAGCGCTGGCAGATGGAGGCGGGCGTCCAATTCTACTACAACGGAGTGCCGGTGCCCGGCACGCTCACCGCCGATGCCAATGGCGAATACACCCTCGATACCGGCACGGCCGCATTTGGCAGGGTGAAGATCAACCCGGATAGCGGGCGCATCCGCTTACAGAGGATTCCGGACCCCCAAAGGACGGTGTCGCTGTACTACGTCCCCCGCCTGCTGCGCCTGACCGAGAGTCCGGGTAACGACTTCTCGCCCTCGGCTTTCGTGGAAACCTATCGCTATGCCGACCCGGCCGATCCCTCGGGGCAGACCCGGTACCCGGATGCCTTCGTGCCCCGGCTATGGGTGTTCTGGGTGCGCAGCGGCGGCCCCGGGCTGGGCAATAATCTGTACTGGAAGACCTACCGTCCCGGCCGCCTGTACGGCGACGCGGAGTGGATGCCGGAGGTGCGCCCGAATGGCCTGGACGGCCGCTGGGACGTGGGCGAAACCATGGTGCCCCTGGATCACGTGGCCAACGAGTTCGGTATTTCGGCGGTCAAGGACCCGTTCTACGCCCAGGTGTGGCTATTCTGGAGCAGCACCCGGGGCAAGCCGGCGGCAGGCGGCGCGACCTTCGATGCCGACCTGTATTACCAGGTGATCGCCCCGCCGCTGCCGGATTAGCCGCCCGGGACGGGTGACTTCGCCCGCCCGGCAGGATTGCTTGTTGCCCCCTGGGGGGTATGCTATAATTGCCTCTGCAGGGACATTCGCAGGCGGGGCGAACACCTGTGGTGGACGCCCCGTCGTGGAGAGGAGTCTATGCCTGCGCCCCCACAGATCGCAAGAGATACTGTAGTGCTGGGGCTCGATATCGGCACCCAGCTGATCAAAGTGGCGGAAGTGCGCACCAGCCGGGGGCAGGCCCAGGTCCTCAACATCGGCATCCGCCCCACCCCCCCCGAGGTGATCTCCAACGGGGTGATTATTGACCCCCAGACCCTGGGCACCGCCATCAAGAGCCTGCTGGCCACCCAGGGCATCAGAACCCGGCAGGTGGTGCTCTCGGTTGCCGGGCAGTCCTCGCTGGTGGTGCGGCCCATTGAGGTCCCCAAGATGAGCCGCGACGACCTGGCGGAAACCATGAAATGGGAGGTCGAGCGGCACATCCCCTTCGCGGTGAGCGAAGTGGTGATGGATTACCAGCCGCTGGTGGAGCCGGAGACCCTCCCCGAGAGCCAGCAGAACATGGAAGTGCTCCTGGCGGTGGCCCAGGAGGACATGATCAACGCCTACCTGCAGACCCTGGAGGTGGCCGACCTGCGGCCGGTGGCCTTTGACATCGAGCCTCTGGCCGCCTCCCGCTCGCTGATAGACATCGAGGCCGAGAAGCAGAACGCCTACCAGGAGACCATCGCCCTGGTGAACGTGGGCGCCACCAACACCGACATCACCATCATTCGGGAGGGGTTGCTCTCCTTCACCCGCACCATCCCCCTGGCCGGCGACAGCATCACCAACGCCATCAGCGAGGGGCTGGGGATCGACATCAACGAGGCCGAGCGCCTGAAGCGGGAATGGGGCACCCTGATGGTCGGGCAGCCTCTGGGCGAGATGCCCGCCCCCGAGCCCGCCGCCTTGCCCCAGGCCCCGAGCATGCAGGCTCCGCCCACCCCGGTGCTGGATTCCGACCTGGAGGCGACCCAGGTTGTGCGCCCCGAGGCCGCGCAGCCCGAGGGGGAGGCGACCGAGGCGCCGGCGGCCCCCGTCTTTGACCTCAGTTCCGAGATCGAGGACGCCCTGCCCAAGCGGCGTCCGCCACGCCAGATCTTCGACCTCTCGGTAGAGGAGACGGAGACGCCGCCGCCGGAGGAGGCGGCTCCTGCCGAACCAGGGGCCGAGCCCACCCCGGCCGCAGTGGTGCCGGTCTCCTTCTCCGCCAGCACGGGCGGCGACGAGGGCACCGTGCGCCGGGTCTACGAGGCGATGATGCCCACCATGACCGAGTTGGTGGGCGAAATCCGGCGCTCCATTGAGTACTACCGCACGCGCTACCCCAACAGCAACGTGGACCGGGTGGTGCTGCTCGGTGGCACCGCCCGGCTCGAGCATCTGCCGGAGTTCCTTGCCAATGAGTTGGCAATACCCGTTACCGTGGGCAACCCCTTTACCCCGATGTCCTTCCTCCCGCCAGGCTATTCCGAGCGCTATCTGCGCGAGGTGGCCTGCCTCTTCCCCATTGCGGTGGGGCTGGGGATGCGGGAGGCCATGGAGTAGGCCATGATCAAGATCAACCTACTGCCGTCGCATATCCTGGAACAGGGCAAGGCCAAGTACTGGGTAGTCGGCGTGCTCGTGGTCCTGATCGTGGTGGGTGCGGTCCTCTTCATGGTGAACAAAAAACTTGACGAGGACCTGGCCCTGGAGGACCTGCGCATCGCACACTGGACCGCGCAGGCGGACAAGGTTGCCAAAGTGCAGGCCAGCGCCTCCAGCGTGGTCGCCCAGACGAAGCCTTACGGTGACTGGAACGGCTTCTTCAAGGCCATGGGCGAGAATAACCTCCGCTATGCCACCCAACTGGAGGAGATCGCCAAGTGCGTCCACCGCAGGGTGGTGCTCCACGACCTCACGGTCAACGGCGCGTCCGTAACCATGACCGGAGTGGCGCCCAACTTGGACGCTGTGACCACCGCCTATATGAACCTGATGGAGGCCAAGCCCTTCATCAAGGAGAGTGTGACCCTGCGCACTACGGTGCCGGCATGGAACGGCGGCCGCATGATGACCACCCCGGAGAAGGGGCTGCCCATGGCGCCGGGGGAATCCCCGATCACCTTGACCGCTAACCTGCAGCCCAATCTGGTGATCGTCAACCCGGTGCCGCCAGCCGCCGGCATGGCTGTCACCGGCGGGACCACCGGCCGGACGGGCACTGGTCCGGGCGGTGGCGGCACCTTGCGCATGCGCCTGTAGGAGTGAGCATGGCGTTCCTCAACAAGGTGAACAAACTCTACGTGTTGGCCGTGGGCGCGGTCCTCGTGATCGCGATGATCGCTGCCTTCATGATGATGGCCTACAAGCCCAAGACGGAACAACTGGCCCAAAAGCAAAAGACGCGCATGGAAAAGTATGAGGCCGCGCAGGGCATGCCCCAGCAGTTGGTGGCCTTGGCCAAGGCCCAGGCCGGGTTCGAACTGAACAAGGCTTTCTTCAACGCGGTGCTCACCAAGCAGCCCAAGATCAGCCTGGATCGCATCCAGGGGATGTACGACCTGTGGAGAGAGTTCGGCGTCAATTTCGGCCCTGCCGTGTTTGGCTTCATGCGCAGCCGCGGCTATGAGACCAGCGGGATCAACGTGCCGGCGCCCAGCGTCAGCCTGTTCAACCCCGTGCCCTACTTGACGGTAGGCGCGAGCGGCTTCACCCTGAAGGCGAAGAGTTTCCCGGAAGTGCTTCGCTTCATGCGGGATCTTCAACAATGTCCGCGCATGGCCATGATTACCGGCAATGTGCACATCAGCGGGGAGAGCCCCAACCTCACCGCCACCTTCCCGCTCACCTTCTATATCTTTACCGAGGCCGCACGCCCCAAGACCGGCGCGGCAGGTGCGCCGACGGGGCCTGCGGCGCCCGCACCGGGCGCGCCCGGCAAGCCGGGTGCCCTCAGGCTCCGGCTATAGGCAAGGACCGAGCATGGATGAGAAACAGAAGAAGAAGATCTTGATCGCTGCCGGCCTGGTGGCGGTAGTGGGCATCCTGCTCTACTTCCTGGTGTTCTCGGGCAAGGGCGGCGCCGAGCAGGCGGCTGCCGACCAGGATGGGAGTAGCCGCGGGGTTACCATCGTCGGCGCCCCTGCCGCCCCTGCCACTACCGCCAAGCCTGCCACCACCGCCGCACCAGCCGCCGCCGCGGCTCCGGCCGGCCCTCCTCCGGGCGCAGCCAAGCCTGGTCAGCCCGGCGCGCCCACCGCGGTGGCCGCAAGACCGGCCGCTCCCGACTACCGGCCAGACCCCTTCGCGCCGTTGCGTAAGCCAAAGCCCCCCCCACCGCCCAAGCCGCCGCCCCTGGCGTTCCAGGTGGGTATCCCTCCCGTGCATATCCAGCGGCGGGGCGACACCGCCTTCAACCCCAACCCTGGCGCCCGGGCGGCGGAAGTGCTCCCGCGCCTGGTGGGGGTGATGTATGACGGCAAAGCCTGGGCATTGCTTGAGATCGGCGGACGTAGCACCATCGTCAAGCCCGGCGACACCTTCGTGGGCGGCCGGGTACAGTCCATCGGCACTGACACCGTCGTGATCCGCACGGATAAGCAGGAGGAGAAGACACTCACGCTCACCGGCGCCGCCCGTCCCGCGATAGTGCCGGAGGGCCCCGTGATCCAGCAGCCGGTGGCGACTGTCACCCCCATGCCGGGCGGGCAGCCGGCCTACCCGGTGCCGAACCGCCCCAGCGGGCTGCGGCTGCGGATGCGCTAACCGGGAGGATAGGGCGTCTCGTTTCCGCCAGCAGGCCGGGCGACCAGTTTTGCGCAGGACGTGCTTGTGGTATAATCCGGGCGTGGGGCCAGGACCCGGCCCAGGAGGGACTTCCAATGCGATACGCGCTGCTGCTTGTAGTCGCCATCCTCATCGTGTTGCCTGCTATGGTCTCGGCCCAGCAGGAGCCTACCATCTCCCTCCAGTTGCGGGACGCCGACATCCAGAATGCCCTGGCCATGTTGTTCAAGGACTCGGGCAAGAACTACATCGTAGATTCCGGCGTCACCGGCAGAGTCACCGTCTCCCTGGTGGACGCCGGGTGGGATAAGGCGCTGCGCTCTGTGCTCGATAGCGCCAACCTGACCTACAGCAAGGACGACCAGGGCACCTACCACATCCAGACCAAGGCCGCCGCGAATGCCAGCCTGGCGGCGGCCCCGGTGGCTCTTACCCCGGCTCCCACTGCCCCCACCGTGACCACCGGCACTACCACCGCTCGCAAGTTCGCAGTCATCAAAGTCAATAATGTTGATCCGGCCATCATTGCCAGCCTCTTCGGCGGCTTTACCGCTGGTCCCCTCACCCCCGTCAACATAGGCGGTGGCTATGGTGGCTACGGCGGTGGCTATGGTGGCTACGGCGGTGGCTATGGCGGCTACGGCGGCGGCTACGGCGGGGGCTATGGTAACCGCGGCGGTTACGGCGGCGGCTATGGCGGTTACGGCGGTGGCTACGGAGGCATGGCAGGTGGCTATGGCAACCGCGGCGGTTACGGCGGCGGCTATGGCGGCGGCTATGGCGGCGGCTACGGCGGCGGCTACGGCGGTTACGGCGGTGGCTACGGAGGCAGCCGCGGCGGTTACGGCGGTGGCTATGGGGGCTACGGCCGCACTGGCGGCGGCTATGGCGGCTACAGTGGCGGCGGGGGCTTTGGCTTCGGTCGCTAACCTCATTTCCCGATTCAGTTCGGCCGACTGAGCGGAGGTACCTGATGAAGTGTTTGTTGCAGAGCGGGGGTCAGCGCGTGTTCCTGCTTGCCCTCCTGCCCCTGGCGCTGTTGGCGGCCACGGGGATGGCAAGCGGGCAACCGATGGACTTCAACTTCGTGGACACCTCCGTTACCGACGCCCTCCACACCATTGTGGTCAAGATCATGGGTGCCGACATCGTGCTCGATGAGTCGGTCACCGGGGATATCCCCCGCCTGCAGCTGACCCAGAAGGAGCCCGAGGAAACGCTCACTCTCCTCTGTCAGCAGCGCGGCCTGCACTGGTGGAAGCAGGGTAATGTCTACTTTGTGAGCGGCAAACCCCGCGCCGACGTGCCCTCGGAACCCGCCGCCAGCACGCCCGCGGCCCCCCGTCTGACCCACGAGATCATCCCGCTGCAGCACGCCAATCCCCAGGATATCGCCTATCTGTTCGGCGGGGCCCGCTACGCGGCCACTCCCGGCTATGCGGCGGCGGCCACCGGCAGCCAGTCGGGCGACCAGGTGATGCGCGAAGCGACCGAGGCCATCCGTGTGCGGCGGGGTCTCAATGGCGCCAATCCCTTCGGCGCTACCAAGCCCGGGACGCTCGAGCAGTACCCCAGTTTTCCCGGCACTACCGTAGTGCAGCCGGGCGTGCCCGGGGCCACCCCCGAGGCGGTGACTCCGGGAGCCGAGGAGGAGCAACCGCTCACCGGTCCGCTCTCCCGGCTGCTACCCGAGGGTCTGAGTGGCCCTCCGGTCGCCCTGCCCATGCTCAACGCGATCATCGTCTCCGGCTCCGAGGACGCGATCGATGAATTCCGTAAACTGGTGGAACTCCTTGACGTCAAGGTCAAGCAGGTGCTCATCGAGGCGCACTTCGTGACCATCAACGTCAACGACCTCGCCACCGTCGGCGTGGACTGGTCGGCGATTGCCCCCAATGTGGATGTGGCGGCCAGCGGTCTGGCCCCCAGCACGGCCGAGGGCGCCGCCAACTTCACCATCGGTTGGACGAGCCGCAACCTCAGGGCCATCCTCGCCAGTGTCACCTCCGGCTCCCACGCCCGCCTGGTGTCCTCTCCCAAGGTCGCCACCATGAACAATATGCCGGCCAACATTTACTTTGAGTCGGTGTTTCCCTTCTTCGAGCAGTCCAGCGTGGTGCAGCCGGGCATAACCGGCGGCCAAGTGATCACCGGCAGTGTGCTCAACACCGTCTACATCCGCAGCGGCCTCTACGTGGTGCCCAAGGTGAATGAGGACAATAGCGTTACGGTCACGCTGTCTCCCACCGTCAACGACGTCACCAGCACTATCACCGGACCGGGTGGCAGTATCATCCCGATCGTGAGCGGGCGGGGGCTGCAAACCACGCTCACCGTCAAGAATGGCGAGACCATCGTCATGGGCGGCTTCGTGCGCTCCACCTTTACCCGCAACCGCAACCGCATCCCACTGCTCTCCGACATCCCGCTCATCGGCAAACTGTTCCAGAGCAGTAACCGTAACGATGTCCAGGAGGAGTTGCTCATCTTCCTGTCCGCCAGTATCGTGCCCGATGCCACCCCGGGGCCGCTCACGGTCTCCGAGCCCGTGCCCTGAACGTGGTATCATCATAGTCAAGTCCTTCCGGGAAGCGGCACTGCGGTGCCGTTTCCCGTTTTTGGCGGTGCTACCATGCTGCGCTACTTGACTGCAGGGGAATCACACGGCCCGGCCCTGGTGGGCATCCTCGAGGGTCTGCCCGCGGGACTGCCCGTGTCTACCGAGGACATCGCCGCCCAACTCGCTCGCCGCCAGCAAGGCTACGGGCGCGGCGGGCGCATGGCCATCGAGCATGACCGTGCCACCGTCCTGGCTGGGGTGCGCCACGGATACACCATGGGTAGCCCCTTGGCGCTGCTGGTGGAAAACCGCGATTGGGCCAACTGGCAGCAGGCTATGTCGGCCGAGCCGCAAGCCGAACCCTCCCCCGCGGTCACCCTCCCCCGGCCGGGGCATGCGGACTACGCCGGCGCCCTGAAATACGGTCACCGTGACCTCCGCAACGTGCTCGAGCGTGCCAGCGCCCGGGAGACCGCGATGCGCGTGGCCCTGGGCGCGGTGGTCCGGGTTCTGCTCGCCAGGTTCGGCATCACCGTGGGAAGCATGGTAGCCGCCATCGGTGAAGTTACCGCGAAACTCCCCGAGCACACCCCCGAGGCCTGGGCCCAGGCCGAGCAGTCACCCGTACGCTGTCCCGACGCAGAGGCGGCCAGCCGCATGATGCAGGCCATAGACCGCGCCCGCGAGGCGGGCGACAGCCTGGGTGGCGAGTTAAGCGTGGCCGCGCTGGGAGTGCCGGTGGGCCTGGGCAGCCACGTACACTGGGACCGCCGTTTGGACGGCCGCCTGGCCGGCGCGCTCATGGCCATTCCTGGCATCAAAGGAGTGGAGATTGGCCTCGGGTTCGGCGCCGCCGCCCTGCCCGGCTCCCAGGTGCACGACGGCTTCACTCCCGGGGGGGGCCGCGCCAGCAACCACGCCGGTGGCCTGGAGGGAGGCATCACCAATGGCCAGCCCCTGCTCTTGCGGGCGGCCATGAAGCCGATCCCTACCCTTACCCGGCCCCTGCCTTCCGTGGACCTGGTCACTGGCGAAGCCAAGCCCGCGCATGCCGAGCGCTCTGATACCTGCGCCGTTCCGGCGGCGGCGGTCGTCGCCGAGGCGGTGGTGGCCCTCGTCCTGGCAGACGCCCTGGTGGAGCGCCTGGGGGGAGACAGCCTGGAGCAGATGCAGGCGGCTTATCGCGTCCTCTATGGCCGGGAGCCCCAGCGATGAGCCACTTGGCCCTCATCGGCTTCATGGGCACGGGCAAGACCACCGTGGGCCGACTGGTTGCCCAGCACCTGGGCCTCCCCTTCGTGGATGCCGACGACGTTATCGCCGAACGCGCCAGGATGCCAGTAGCGCGCATTTTCGCCGAGCGGGGGGAGCCCGAGTTCCGCCGCCTGGAGGCCGCGGTGCTGCGCGACCTGCTCACCGGGCGGCAGGCGCTGGTAATCGCCACCGGCGGAGGGGCGGTGGGAAATGATGAAACCATGCGCCTGCTGGGCACCCATGCCTTCACTGTCTGCCTGACGGCAGAGCCGCAGGATATCCTGGACCGCACCGTGGGCACGCCCCGCCCCATGCTCGACGGGCATGCCGACCGCGCCGCGCGGGTGGCCGCGCTGATGGCCAGCCGCGCCCCCCGCTACGCCCTCGCCGACGCCACCATTGCCACCACTGGCAAGTCGCCCGAGCAGGCCTGCGCCGAGGTGCTGCGGGCCTTCGGCACCGTGACCGTGGGCCTGGGCGAACGGGCATACGACATCCATATCGGCCGGGACCTGCTCGCCGACGGCGACCTCTACCCCAGGGCCACTGGCTATCGCATAGTCACCAACCCGACGGTGGGCCGACGCTACTCGCCGCAGGTGGTCCGGGCCCTGGCTGGCCGGAGGCGGCCGGTGATGGTGGACGTGGTGATGCCCGGCGAGCGCGCCAAGACCCTGCGCCAGGCCGAGCGCCTCTGGCGGCTCTGGCTCGAAGGCGGGCTCGACCGCGGCGGGCTGGTAGTGGCCCTGGGCGGCGGGGTAGTCGGCGACCTGGCCGGCTTTTGCGCCTCCGCCTACATGCGCGGCGTCGGCTTCGTGCAAGCCCCCACCACACTGCTGGCGCAGGTGGATGCCAGCGTGGGCGGTAAGACCGCGGTGGACCTGGCCGGCGCCAAGAACGTGGTCGGCGCCTTCTACCAGCCCCGGGCGGTGCTGGCCGATATCGCCACCATGGACACCCTCCCCGCCCGGGAGTTGCGCTGCGGGCTGGCGGAGGTGATCAAGCACGGCCTGTTGGGCGATGCCGGGCTCTTCGCCTACCTGGAGGCCCGTATGCCCCAGGCTCTTGCCCGCGATCCCTGGGTGCTGGCACATCTGGTGCGTCGCTCCTGCGCGCTCAAGGGCGCGGTGGTCGCGGCAGACGAGCGGGAGGGGGGCGCACGCGCCGCGCTCAACCTGGGGCACACGTTCGGGCACGCCCTCGAGAGCGTAGCCGGCCTGGGCCGGCTGCACCATGGCGAAGCGGTGGCCCTGGGCATGGTGGCGGCGTGCCGTGCTGCCCAGGCGTTGGGTATGATAGACAAGGACGTGACCGAGCGCGTGACCGCCCTGCTGGCGCGCGCCCGGCTGCCGGTGCGTGGCAGCGGCGTGTCCCCGCAGGCGGCGCTGGCAGCCATGCGCATGGACAAGAAGACCCGGGGCGGGAGCCTGCGCTTCGTGCTGCCCACCGGCATCGGCTCGGTGCAGATCGGCGTTACGCTGCCCGACGAGGCGGTGCTCGCCACCCTGGCCGAGGTGGAATAGGAGCAGAACATGGCCATCTACGACTTCCACACCCATACCACCCTCAGCGACGGGGTACTCATTCCCACGGAACTGGCACGCCGGGCTGCCGTGAACGGCTATGCGGCCATCGGTATCACCGACCACGTGGGCGCGGGAGAAATCGCGCGGGTGGTGGAGAGCCTGCGGCGCGAGCAGGCGCTGGTGCAAAAGTACTGGGACCTGCGCCTGGTGGTCGGCGTCGAGTTGACCCACGTGCCGCCCGAGAGCATCCCCGACCTGGCCCGTGAGGCCAAGCGCCTGGGAGCCGAGATCGTGGTGGTGCACGGGGAGACCCCGGTCGAGCCCGTCCACCCCGGCACCGACCTCGCCGCCGCCCGCTGCCCCGAGGTGGATATCCTGGCCCACCCCGGCCTGATCAGCGAGGAGGCAGTGCGGGCCGCCGTGCAAAATGGCCTCTTCCTGGAGATCACCGCCCGCCAGGGGCATTCGCTGGGCAACGGCCATGTAGTCGCTCTGGGCCGGCGCTGTGGCGCCCGCTTCCTGCTCAACACCGACACCCACACCCCCGACAACCTGCTCACCGAGTCCTTCGCCCGAGTAGTCGCCGCCGGCGCCGGCCTGCAGGGCGACGAAATCGCCCAGACCCTCGCTGCCAACCCGCTGGCGCTGCTGGAGAGGATCGGGGCGTAGGGCAAGCCGGCGCTCAGAACAGTGGCAGCCCTATGTCCCCATCCGCGGGCGGGCCGTCCGGGGTCGGGCGCGGGGCCTGGGCCTCCTGATCAAGGCGGAACTGGGCGTCGTACATCTGGGCGTACACCCCGCCGGCTGCCAGCAACTCGCGATGCGTGCCCTGCTCCACGATGCGCCCCTCCTCCAGCACCACGATCACGTCGGCGCTCTTGATGGTGGAGAGACGGTGGGCGATGATGAAGGTGGTGCGCCCCCGCATCAGGTCCTCCAGCGCACGGTGGATGTAGTACTCCGACTCACTGTCCACCGCGGAGGTGGCCTCGTCCAGGATCAGGATGCGCGGGTTGGCCAGCACCGCGCGGGCGATGGCCATGCGCTGCTTCTGCCCGCCGGAGAGTTTCACCCCGCGCTCCCCGATCTCGGTCTCATACCCCTGGGGCAGGCTGGTGATGAAGTCGTGGATGTACGCCGAGCGGGCGGCCGCCTCGATATCCGCCGCGGTGGCCTCCAGCCGGCCGTAGGCGATGTTCTCGCGCACGGTGCCGTTGAAAAGGAAGGTTTCCTGCAGGACCAGCGCGATCTGGCGCCGCAGCGAGGCCTGACTCACCTCCCGCACATCCTGCCCATCCACCAGCACCGCCCCTGCAGTGGGGTCGTAGAAGCGCGGGATGAGGTTGATGATGCTGGTCTTGCCGGCGCCGCTACGACCCACCAGGGCCACCCGCTGTCCGGGCCAGGCGACCAGGTTAATGTCCGTGAGCACCTCCTCCCCACTGGCATAGCGGAAATGCACGCCACGAAACTCCACCTGCCCCTTCACCGGCGCCAGGGTGGCCGCCTGCGGGGCGTCGGCAACGTCGGGCTGCTCGTCCAGGATTTCGAAAATGCGGTCGGCCCCCGCCGCGGCCTGCTGGATGGCATCAGTGACCCGGAATAACTCGCCGATGGGCCGGTAAAACATGTCCACATACATCAGCGCCGCGGCCACCGTGCCCAGGCCCACCTCACCCCGCCAGGCCAGGTACCCACCGTAAACCAGCACCCCCACAAACCCCATGCTGGTGACAAAAGCCATCTTCGGATAGAAGACGCTCCAGACCCCGATCGCGCGCACGCTGGTCTCGTAGAAGTTCTCGCTGTCGGCGCGGAAGCGCTCAGATTCAAACCCCTCCCGCCCAAAGGCCTTGATCACCCGGATGCCCGACAGGTTGTCCTGCAGACGGGCGTTGATGTCTCCCAGGCGGTCCCGGATTTCCCGGTAGATCTTGCGGATACGACGGCTGAAGCGCACCACCCCCACGATCAGGAATGGTACGGGGATGAGCACCACCAGGCTGATCTTCCAGGACAGCACCGCGAACATCACTCCCGCCGCGCCCAGCAACGTGAGGATCTGCACGATCAAGGTATCGGTGGCGTGCACCACGAAGTTCTCGATCGCCTGCACGTCGTTGGACAGGCGGGACATGGTGTCACCAGTCTGGCGGCTATCGTAATAGGTCAGCGAGAGTTTCTGCAGGTGGTCATACAGCCGCACCCTCAGGTCGCGCATCAGGCCCTGGCCCACCACGTGCATGACGTAGGTGCGGCGGGCGGCGAAGTAGGAGTTGGCGCCGTTAAGCAGGATAACCCCGGCCGCCACCCAGGGCAGGGCGCTGATGTGCCTGCCCACGATCACATGGTCAATAGCGTAGCGGATCACCAGCGGCGGCAGGAGCCCACTGATCGCCACCAGGATCATGCTGGCGGTGCCGTCCACCAGGCGCCAGGTGTAGGGCACCAGCATGGGCAGCAGGCGCCGCAGGGACTTCATGGCCCCGCCCCACGGGGCTCACCCGAGAGCGCCTGCAGCCGGGTGCGTACCCGCTGGGCGATCTCACTGCCAGGCGCGGCCTGCAGGAAAGCCTGGTAGGCCGCGCGGGCAGCCGGCAGGTTCCCCGCGCGCTCATGGCCGCGGGCGATCAGCAGATATAACTCCACTTGCTGGGGGTTCAGGGCCAGCGCCCGCTGCCAGGCTTTCACTGCCTCCGCAGGCCGCCCCTGCAGGTCCCGGGCGATGCCAAGGTCGGCCAGGGCCTGGGGGTCCCGGGGATTGGTAGCCAGGGATGCCTGCAGTGCTTCCTCCACTGCCGCCAGGTTCTGCGCCAGGGCGGGCGTGCCGTTGTATGCCACGCCGAAACGGGTGATAGCCAGCAGCGCCTCGTGCGGGCGTCCCGCCGCCAGCAGCGACTTGGCCAGGAAGAGAGCCGCCCTGCCGTCCCGGGGATGCTTGGCCAGCACGCGCTGGTAAATCTTCACCGCCTCGTCATACCGGCCCAGTTTATAGTAGGCGCCCGCCAGGTTGTCGAGCACCTCCGGGAAGTTGGGTTTGAGTTTCACAGCCTGCTGCAGGTGCACCAGCCCCTCTTCCGGCCGGTTCTCGGCAAAGAGCAGCGTGCCCAGATTGGAGTGGGCCACGGCGATGGTGGGGTCCTGCCGGGTCATGGCGGTGTAGAAGACGATACTATCTTTCCAGTAGGCATTCCGCCGGCACGAGTCCCAGGCCATCACCAGCAGCACGAGTACCATTACCCCTGGCAGCAGCAACCGCACGGCGGGAGACATCCCCTGGCGACACCAGTCCAGCAGCCGCACCGCACCCAGCCCCACCGCCAGGGCAAAACCGACCGTGGGCAGGTAAATGTAGTGGTCTGCCATGCGGGGATCGGTGGGTATGAGCAGGATGGGGAAGAGCGTGGCGAGGAACCACCAGCCCCAAAAGGCCTCCCGCCGCCGGCGCACGGTGGCATAGACCAACCCTGCCAGCAGCGCGATCAGGACGAGCGCCGGGAAGGGGTTCGCCGAGGAGGTCTCGTCAATCTGGTAGTAGAGCCGCCCGGCTGCCGGCTGTATCAGCAGCCAGAGGTACCAGAGAATGATCAGCGGCGAGGCCTTGAAGGTGGTCATAATGTTGGCGTTGGGGAAGGCCTGCCCGATCATGGCCCCGCCGATAGCCGCCGTGCGCACTGCGAAGTAGATGGCGATGATCGCAAAGTAGGGTGCCAGTAGCCAGGCCCTGGACCGCAGTCGCCGGGCCCAAGTGGGCTGTCCGAAGCATAGCATCTGCAGCCCCAGCACCACCGGCAGGGTAGCGGACATCTCTTTGGTAAGCATGGCCACCGCGAAGAGGACGAGCGACCCCGCGTATGCCCCCCAGCGCGGGCGGACGCCCTGCAGGCTGTGGGTGGCCAGCACCAGCGCTGCCAGGAAGAACAGCGCCGAGAGCACGTCGGTACGCCCGGAGATCCAGGCCACGGATTCGCTATGTACGGGCATCACCGCAAAGAGCAGCGCCGCCGCGAAAGCCACCCGCCGTTCCCGCAGCAGCATGAAGCCCCAAACAAAGACCAGCCCCGTCACCAGCGCATGAGAGACCAGGTTCGTAAGGTGAAAGCCGAATGGGTCGGCCCCCCATAGTTGCTTGTCCAGAAAGTAGGAGAGGAAGATTATTGGCCGGTAGACCCAGGGCAGCATCAGGTAGTGGGTGAAGCCGCGGCCGATGGTACTCCAGGAATCCAGGTCGCGATTCTGGCGGATGAGGATGTTGTCGTCGGTGACGTAACCATTCCACAGGCTGTTGAGTGAGACCACCACCGCGACCGCAGTCGCTGCCAGCAGCGGCGCCACCCACCCGCCGCGCTTGGTCTGGGGGGTATCTACCGGCGTGCTGGAAGCAGCCGCCGGCGGTCTGGTCGGCTTGGGGGCAGGTGCGGTGGACTTGGGCACGTCGCCTCCGTCGGTAATAACTACTGGGGCACCCCTAAGGGTACGCCGGCAGCGGGGCCAGTCCTGCCTGGCGGGAGGGCCCCGAGGGGCGCCGACCTGCCATGACCGGCCGGGCGCGGCCATGTTACAATTGGGTTATGATGACCACCCCGGTAACTATAGGTATTCACACTCTCGGGTGCAAGGTAAACCAGTATGAGAGCGAGCGCCTGTGCCGCCAACTGCGGGCTTTGGGCCTGGACGCCGCGCCCGGCCGTCGGCAGGCGGCGCTGCACGTGATCAACACCTGCACGGTGACCGCGGTGGCCGACGCCAAGTGCCGCAAGTTGCTCTCCCGCCTGCACCGGGATAACCCGACGGCAGCCCTGGTGGTCACCGGGTGCATGGCCGAGTTGCAGCAGGCCCGCGTCGCCGCCCTCCCTGGCGTGGCCGCAGTACTCGGGAACCGGGAGAAGGAGGCGCTGGCGGAAACCGTCGCTCGGCTTGCCGGCCGCAGCGAGCCGCCTCTCCCCTACCTTCCTTCCCGCTGCCGGGCCTTCCTCAAGGTGCAGGATGGGTGTGACAACTTCTGCGCCTATTGTGCCGTCCCCTATGCCCGCCCAGGAATGCGCAGCCGCCCGGTGACCGAAATCGTCCGCGAACTCCAGACGCTCGTCGGCGAGGGCATTCAGGAGGTGGTCGTCTGCGGCATCCGTCTGGGCGCCTATGCGAGCGACGGCTGTGACCTGGGGGGCCTGCTCGACGCCCTCGCCGCGACCGGCGTTCCCCGCCTGCGCCTGAGTTCACTGGAGCCGTGGGACATCTCCCCCGGCCTGGTCACTGCGCTGGCCCGCAACCCGGCCCTCTGCCCCCACCTGCACCTGCCCGCGCAGTCTGGCGACGACGGGGTGCTGCAGGCCATGGGCCGGCGCAACACCGCCCGGGATTACCGCCGGTTGGTCGCTGATCTGAGGGCCGCCCGACCGGGATTGGCCCTGAGCACCGACCTCCTGGTGGGCTTCCCGGGGGAGACTGACCAGGCCTTCCACAATACCATGGACCTGGCCCGGGAGGTTGGCTTCTGCCGGCTGCACGTCTTTCGCTATTCCCCCCGCCCGGGCACCCGCGCCGCCTCTATGCCCGGCCGCGTGCCGGAGCCGGTGAAGGCTGCGCGTTCGGCCGCGCTGATCGCCCTCGGGCAGTCACTGGCTGCCGACTTCGCGGCCCGCCGCGTGGGCACGCTGGCGGAAGTGCTCGTGGAGTCCTGCCATGCCGGGCGCTGCGTGGGGCACGCCCCCGATTACCTGCAGGTGGATTTCCCCGGCGGCCCGGACCTCGTGGGGCGCATCGTCAGTGTCGAGATCACCGCGGTTACCGGCCAGCGTGCGCGGGGCCGCAGGGCCAAAGTGAGGTCAAACGCATGATTGTCGGAGTACCCAGGGAGATCAAGGACGGGGAAAACCGGGTGGGCATGACCCCCGCGGGGGCGCTGACCCTGACCCGCCGCGGGCACCGCGTGCTGGTGGAGACCGGCGCCGGCCTGGCCAGCGGGATGGCGGACGAGCACTACGCGGCCGCGGGTGCCGAGGTCGCGCCGGACGCCGACACCGTCTGGGCCCAGGCCGACCTGGTGGTAAAGGTCAAGGAGCCCCTGCCCGGCGAGTTCCCGCGCATGCGGGAGGGGCAAACCCTGTTCACCTACCTGCACCTGGCCTCCGCCCGGGAGGTTACCGAGGCCTTGCTGGCCAGCCGGGTGACGGCCATCGGTTATGAGACGGTGCAGACGGATTCTGGCGGGCTGCCGCTCCTGGTCCCCATGAGCGAGATCGCCGGCAAGATGTCGGTGCAGGTGGGCGCGCACTACCTGGAGGCCGGCAACGGCGGGCGCGGGGTGCTGCTGGGCGGCGTGCCGGGCGTGCCCCCGGCCGAGGTGGTGGTGCTCGGTGGCGGCGTGGTCGGCGTCAACGCGGTCAAGGTCGCTATGGGCATGGGCGCGCACGTAACCGTGCTCGATATCAACCATGACCGCCTGCGCCACCTGGACGACCTGATGCAGGGCCGGCTGACTACCGTCTACTCCAATCCATTGACTGTGGAGCGCGCGGTGGGGTATGCCGACCTGGTAATCGGCGCAGTGTTGGTGACCGGAGCGCGGGCCCCCCGCCTGGTGACGGCGGCCATGGTCAAGGAGATGCGGCCGGGCGCCGTGATCGTTGACGTCTCCGTGGACCAGGGCGGCTGCGTGGAAACCATCCGCCCCACCAGCCACTCCCAACCCACCTACACCGTGGACGGGGTGATCCACTACGCGGTGCCCAACATCCCGGCGGCAGTGCCGCGCACGGCCACCCATGCCCTGACCAATGCCACGCTACCCTACGTGGTGCAGTTGGCCGAGATGGGCCCGGAGCACGCGGCGCGCCAGAACCGGGAGATCGCGCGGGGGATCAACGTGGCCCAGGGGATGGTGGTGCACCCGGCGGTGGCCCAGGCCTTCGGGTTGCCGCTAGCCAGGTGGCCCTGAGGTTCAACCGATTCCCAGGATCAGCCGCTGCAGGGCCAGCATGGCGGGCCACAGAAAGCGAAAGCCGTTGAGCATGAGCGCCAGGAAGATGATGGCCATCCCGTAGGGCTCCATGCGATCCAGGAACTGGGCGCCTTTCTCGGGCAGCATCCAGGCCAGCAGCCGGCTCCCGTCCAGCGGCGGGATGGGCACCATGTTGAACACAAAGACCACCAGGTTGATCATGAAGGCCAGGTCCAGAACCAGCCCCAGCGGTCCCCCGAGCAGGTAGCCGTAGCCCGACTGGGCCAGCAGGCGGATGGCCGTGCCCCAGATGACCGCCTGGATCAGATTCGATAGCGGCCCGGCCAGGCTGGAGAGCGCCATTCCAGCCCGCCGGTCGCGGAAGTTCCAGGGGTTGATGGGTACGGGCTTGGCCCAGCCAAAGCCCACCCCGGCCAGCACCATGCTCAGCACGTAGAAGAGCGCCCCCATGGGGTCGAAGTGTCGGCGGGGGTCCAGCGAGATCCGCCCCTGGTTGCGGGCGGTGGGGTCTCCCAGTTTGTTCGCAGCCCAGGCATGGGCCAACTCGTGCGGCACCACGGCCAGGGCAAAGCCCGGGATCCCCAAGAGCAGTCTCAGTATGACGTCCATATGTAAGGCCGGTCAGGCGACCGGCACGGTAACTCCTTCCAGGATTTCACTGATCACGGCCCCGGGCGCCAGGCGCTTGGCCCGGGCCTCGGGCTTGAGAATCAGGCGGTGGGCCAGTACCGGCCCCGCCATCTGCTTGATGTCGTCGGGCAGCACGTAGTCCCGCCCGGCCATGGCGGCGATGGCCTGCGCCGCCCGCAGCAGCCCCAATGATCCCCGCGGGCTCGCCCCCAGGGCGATCAGGGGATGCTCCCGGGTGGCCCCCACCACCTCCACCAGGTATGCCTTGACCGCCTGCTCCAGGTGCACCTCGCGGATCTCCCGCTGCAGGGCCAGCACGCGGGTGCAGTCCACCACCGGCTCCAGGCGGGAGATGGGGTGCTCCTGCATCTGGCGGTCGAGGATGGCCACCTCCTCTGCCGGCCGGGGATAGCCCATGCTGATGCGCATCAGGAAGCGGTCCAACTGCGCCTCCGGCAGTGGGTAGGTGCCATGGTACTCGATGGGGTTCTCGGTGGCCATCACCAGGAAGGGCTCGGGTAGGGGGTGCGCCACGCCGTCTACAGTCACCTGCATCTCCGACATGCACTCCAGCAGGCTGGACTGGGTCTTGGGAGTGGCGCGGTTGATCTCGTCCGCAAGCACGATGTTGGCAAACACCGGCCCCGGGTGGAACTCGAACTCCGCCGTCTTTTGGTTAAAGATGGAAGTGCCGGTGACGTCCGCCGGGAGCAGGTCCGGGGTGAACTGGATGCGCTTGTAGGTGCACCCCAGCGCCCGCCCCAGGGCGCGCGCCAGCATGGTCTTGCCCACCCCCGGGATATCCTCTACCAGCAGGTGCCCGCCGCACAGCGCGCAGGCCAGTGCCAACTGCGCCGCACGGTGCTTGCCCACGATGACGGTCTCCACCGCAGCCAGGATCTCGCTGCAGGTGCCGGCGATCGCCTTCGCGTCCATGGTCCCTCCCAACGAAAATGCAGCCGGCGAATAGCCGCCTGCCACGACCATTATACCCCGGTATGGAGTCCGGGGATATAGGGTCTGGGGAGGGAAGAACACCCCCTGCCCGCCGCGCTACCGGTTGCTGGCACTCCCTCTCCCCCCCGGGAGAGGGTCGGGTGAGAGGCACTCCCTCTCCCCCCGGGAGAGGGTCGGGGTGAGGGGCGTGCAGTCCTTCTCGGTGCAGCGGCGCCCTCCTGCTCTCTACTTTCCCACCTTCTGCTCTCTCGGCAGGGGGCTGCCTGCCACCCCGTACCCATGGATTGGCGTCGTGCTGTCGGCGCCCCAGCGCTTCTTGCCGTGCACTTTGCCGGAGGCCTCGATCCCCACCGCGAGGTCAATGCGCTGCCCGGGGGCGATGATCTGCCGCCCCGCGGCATCGTGCAGGAAGCCCGCCAGTTCCACCCGCAACTCGCACTCGCTGCCGTCGGGGGAGAGGGCAATGACGATGTCGTCGCTGGTGCCCTCGGTGTAGTCCGCGGTGATCGCCCGCTTCCCGCCCCGCGCCACGTATTCGACCTTGTAGCGGTCGCGCACCCGGCCCCGCTCGTCCTCCCGGCCGTACCAGGAGGGCCCGAGTTTCACCCGACCCGCCAGCACCTCGCGCTCGGTCCCCACCCCGGTGAACCCAAAAAAGGTCTTCACAAAGCGCCCGTTCACGAACTCGAACTGCGCCTCGCAGTCGTCGCCCAGGGTCACGCCGTAGTAGCAGTCGTCGTCCCGGGTGGGCACATATCCGGTGGCCGGGTCACGGTCGGCGTCAATGTACACATAGTAGTAATACCGGTCCTCCCTCCCCTTGGTATTCCCATGCCGGCCGGCTACCCGCGTGTAGCAGTAGAGGTAGCGGTCGTCACTGGCCACCTTGAACTCCAGCAGATCAGTGTCGGGGTTATAGTCGAGATACCAGGGGATATCACCCTGGGGATCGGTGATACCAGGCAGGCTGCGCCAATCGCTGAAGTCGCCGTCAATGGCAATCTCCGGCCCAGGAACTGCGCCCGGCGGCGCCGCGACCGCCAGCACCGGGTCCGCGCCGGTCAGGGCCAGGGCCGCGGTGGGGACGCCTCGCACCTGCACTATCTCCGTCGGCCCGAGCACCGCCATGGTGCAGCCGGGGCCCAACTCGGGCGAATACCCCGGTTGGCGAGAGATGATGCTCTCTGCGCTCGGCCGGCAGGTGGCCAGCACCTGGGGCTGCATTCCCGGCACGCGCAGCGTCACGGCCAACTCTCCCCCCTCGCGGCGGTTGATGGACCAAGCACCCAGCACCCGCTCACCCTGCGCATCCACCAGCGGGAAGGGCAGGTAGTAGTGCTGGGTCTCGGTGATCTCGCCGCCGGACTCCTCACGCCACAGGAGACCGGTGAAGGGGTCAAACCGTGCGCCCTCCCAGCGGCGCATGGCCTCCACGCCCGCCCCTGGTGCCAGGGTGACCCCGTCTTCCGTAACCGTGCCCACCACCCGCTCCCGGTCGGGGCTGAACTCCGCCACCACCAGTCGGCCCCGATCCTGGTACACCCGCCCGTCCCACACCGGCACCATACGCCAGGGGGCGCGGAAGGTGCGGGTGCGCACCAGGCGGCAATCTGTGGCCACCGGCGTCGCCGTCTCCAGCCGGTTGGCGTCTTCCGCGCAGTAAGCCAGCGTGAACACCACCTCCCACTCATACCGCTCGCTGTCGGGCGCCGGGGCCACCCCTTCGGCCTGCAGGTAGGCGGCGTGGCTCGGCCGGCCGTCCGGGCCGGGATAGCGCTCGCGCAGGGTCACGTTCGGGTCGCCCAGGGCCAGGGAGGCCAGCAGGCAGGTGGCCAGGCCGGCCCTCAACAATCGTTGCATAAGTGCTCTCCTCGCCCGCATGATTCGGCGCGCAGCCGAGCATGCCTGCCACCTGCAATGGGGAGCCCAAGCCTGCACTGAGCGAAGTCGAAGGGCGGGCTCCCGCATCGCGGGCGCCGTCGAAGGGTTACCGGCTTCCCCATGTGGACTGCGTACGCGTTAGCGCTCTGGTGCGGGGCTTCAGCCTCCGCCGCCTCCCCCGTCTGCTTCCCCTGACTCCAGACCCCTCCCTCTTGCCTGCCCCTCCCGCATTGCCAGCGCGGCCCGGCTGGCGGTATAATTGGCTATCCTGCGTCGTCTTCTCCACCCCTGCGGTGGGGCGGCGGGGCACCGCGGAGACGGTATGCGGGCGGAGATCACCTCCATCGGCACCGAGTTACTGCTCGGGCAGATTGTAGATACCAATGCCGCCTGGCTGGCGGCGAAACTGGCCGGAATCGGAGTCGGGGTCTACTTCAAGAGCACGGTCGGCGATAACCTGGAGCGCATCCAGGGGGTGCTACGGCTGGCCCTGGAGCGTGCCGACGCCGTGATCTGCACCGGAGGGCTGGGCCCCACCGGCGACGATCTGACGACCGAGGCCATCGCCGCGGTCACCGGCCGCCCCCTCATGCTGCACGAGCCCTCCTGGGAGCACATCCAGCGCCTCTTTCGCCACCGCAACCTGCAACTGCAGGAGAGCCACCGCAAGCAGGCCATGCTGCCGGAGGGCGCTATCCCCATGCCCAACCCGGTGGGCAGCGCCGCGGGGTACATCCTCGAGTTCGACGGCAAACTGATTGCCGCCATGCCGGGCGTCCCCTCCGAGATGACCGCCATGGCCGAGCAGTCGCTTTTCCCCTACCTCGCAGGCAAGGCGGGCAACGGCGCGGTGATCAAGTCGCGCGTGCTCAAGTTCACCGGCATCGGCGAGTCGGGAGTGGAGGAGCGCACCCGGGACCTGTTCGCGGCCTGCACCAACCCCACCATCGCCTACCTGGCCAAGTCGGGGGAGGCGCACCTGCGCATCACCGCCCGCGCCGATTCCCCCGAGCATGCCGAGGCGCTGATCGCCGATACCGAACGGGAGGTGCTTGCCCGCCTGCCCGAGGCGTACTTTGGCGCCGACGAGGAGACGCTGGAGGCGGCGGTGGGGCGGCTGCTGCGGGAGCGCGGCCTGACCCTGGCCGCGGCCGAGTCGTGCACGGGCGGGCTGCTGGGCGACCGCATTACCGATGTGCCCGGCAGTTCCGACTATTTCCAGGGTGGGGTGATCAGTTATAGCAACCAAGCCAAGGTGGACCTGCTGGGCGTGCCCGAGGCATTGTTGGCCGAACATGGCGCGGTGAGCGAACCGGTGGCCCTGGCTATGGCCCGCGGGGCGCGGGAGCGGCTGCATGCCGATATCGGTCTGGGCATCACCGGCATCGCCGGACCGGGCGGCGGCACGCCCGAGAAGCCGGTGGGACTGGTATACCTGGCGCTGGACGACCGAGGCGAGACCGCCGTGCAGCGACTGCAGTCAGGCGGGAGCCGCCGGGAGATCAAGTGGCGCTCCACCCAGGCCGCGCTGACCATGCTCTGGCGGCGGCTGGGGGGGCAGTAGCATGCGGCTGTTTGTGGCGGCCAACCTGGCCGAAGACCTCCGCCGCCCGCTGGCGGAGGCGCAGCGGGCGCTCGCTGCGTCCGGGGCCGACGTGAAGTGGACCCATCCCGCGGGATGGCACCTCACGCTCAAGTTCCTGGGCGAGGTGCCCGAGCCGCAGTTGGCCACGCTGGTGGCCACCATCCGCCAGGCGGTGGCCGAGGCCGGGGTGGGACCCTTCCGCTTGGCCTTACGGGGCATCGGGGGCTTTCCCAGCGCCCGCGCCCCGCGCGTGGTGTGGGCGGGGGTGGTGGCGGGCCAAGAACCGCTGGCGGCGCTGGCCGCAAGCCTGGAGCGGGCCCTGGAGCCGCTGGGCTTTGCCCCGGAGGGGCGGCCTTTCAGCGCTCACCTCACCCTGGGGCGAGTGCGCTCGCCAGCGGGACGGGAGGCGCTGGCAGCGAAAATGCAAATCCTGGCAGAGCAGGATTTCGGGGAGATGCAGGTTACCCAAGTGCACCTGATGCAAAGCCGGCTGTCCCCGCGGGGCGCCACCTACAACCCGGTGGAGGCGTTCCCGCTGGCCGGGTGACGGCCGCAGAGAGGCAGGAAGAAATGGCGGAACAGGACAAGGGGCGGGCGCTGGACCTGGCGGTGGGGCAGATCGAGAAGCAGTTCGGCAAGGGCTCTGTGATGCGCCTGGGGGAGGGCAGCGCGCGGCTGGCGGTGGAGGTCATCCCCACCGGCTCGCTGGCGCTGGACCTGGCCCTGGGAGTGGGCGGCATTCCGCGCGGGCGAATCACCGAAATCTTTGGCAACGAGGCCTCAGGCAAGACCACCCTGGCCTATCACGTGGTGGCCTCCGCCCAGCGGCAGGGGGGCACCGCCGCCTTCATTGACGCCGAGCATGCCCTGGACCCGGCTTACGCCGCCGCAGTGGGGCTCAACCTGGACGATCTGCTGGTATCCCAGCCCGATACCGGCGAGCAGGCACTGGACATCGCCGACATGCTGGTGCGCAGCGGCGCGCTGGACGTGGTGGTGGTGGACTCGGTGGCCGCGCTGGTGCCCCGCGCCGAACTCGAGGGGGAGATGGCCGATTCCCATGTCGGCTTACAGGCGCGACTGATGTCCAAGGCATTGCGCAAGTTGGCCGGTTCGCTGAGCAGCACCCACACCGCCGCCCTCTTCATCAACCAGATCCGGGAAAAGATCGGGGTGATGTTCGGCAACCCCGAGGTCACCCCGGGCGGGCGCGCCCTCAAGTTCTGGTCCTCCGTGCGCCTGGAGTTGCGCCGCATCGAGTCGCTCAAACAGGGCACCGAGGTGATCGGCAGCCGCACCCGCGTGAAGGTGGTAAAGAACAAGGTGGCGCCGCCTTTCCGGCAGGCCGAGTTCGACATCATCTATGGCAAGGGCATCTCCCGGGGGGCGGGGCTGCTGGATGTGGGGTCGGCAGTGGGTATGATAACTAAGACAGGCGCATTCTACTCCTATGGCGAGATGCGCCTGGGCCAGGGCCGGGACAATGCCCGCGAGTTCCTGGAGGCGCACCCCGAGGTGGCGGACTCGCTGGAGGCCGAGATCCGGGCCAAGGCGGCGGCCGTGCCGCTGGTGAGCGGAGCCAGGAGCGATGCCGACGAGCCGGCCGGGGAGTGACAGTGGTATGCCGGGACGGCAGGGAAGGCGACCCGGCGGGTCAAAGAATAACAACAGCCTGCTCGAGACTGGGGACGGAGCAGGGCTGGCGCAGGAAACAGAACGGGCGCTATCCTGCTGCCTGCGGCTGCTGGATTACCGGCTGCGCACCGAGCAGGAATTGCGCCGTACCCTCCGCCGACGGGGGATCTCGGACCAGGCCGCAGACCGCTGCCTGGCGCGGCTGGCGACGCTGGGCCTGGTAAATGACAGGGAGTTTGCCGGCAGCTGGGTGCGTAGCCGGATGCAGGGTAGTCCGCTGGGCTACCAGGCACTGCTGGCTCGTTTGGCCCGATTCGGGGTGGCCCAGGAAACGGCCCGGGAGGCGGCTGCCATTTGGTGTCCGGAGGCGGCCCAGATAGAGGCCGCGGCCGCGCTGGTGCGTAAACGGTGGGGGGGTGAACGCCTGGAAGCAAAGCAACGCGCCAGGCTGATGCGATTTCTGATCGGGAGGGGTTTCCCCTACTCCGTCGCCCGGCAGGCGCTGGAGCATCTGGAGCCGGAGCAAGCATAACCGGCTTTGTACCTTGAAAAAGTCGCCGCAATGCACCGGGCGGATGCCACCCTGCGCCATCCGTCCGGCTTGTGTCAGGCACGAAGGAGTGCATCATGTCTACGCCAGTAGTCATTGCCTTGTTGGCTGTGGCATACGCCCTGGCCCTCGGCCTGGTGCTCTGGGTGGTGGGTATGCGCCGCCACATCCGGGGCCAGGCCGACGAGGCAAACCGCCTGTGGGAGCAAGCGCAGAAGGAAATAGATACCCTCAAGAAGGACGCGCTGCTGGAGGCCAAAGACGAGGCCCACCGGCTGCGTACTGAAATTGACCGGGAAAACCGGGAGCGCCGGGCCGAACTGCAACGCACCGAAAGGAGATTGATCGCAAAAGAGGAGTCCCTGGATAGAAGGCTGGAGAACCTGGAGCGCCGTGAGAAACAGGCCGCCGCCCGAGAGCAGGATCTCGAGCGCGCAGCCGCCGAACTGACGGAACTGCAGGCCCGCGAGCGCGCCGAGCTCGAGCGGATCAGCGGCATTTCCACCGAGGAAGCGACCCAGATGCTACTCAAGCAGGTGGAAATCGAGTGCCGCCACGAGGCCGCAAAACTCGCCAAGCAAATCGAAGATGAGGCCCGTGAGGCCGCCGAAAAGGAAGCCCGCAAGATCGTCACCCTGGCTATCCAGCGCTGTGCCGTGGACCAGGCCGCCGAAACCACCGTCTCCGTGGTGCCCCTCCCCAACGACGAGATGAAGGGGCGCATCATCGGCCGGGAAGGCCGCAATATCCGCGCCTTCGAGGCCGCCACCGGAGTCGACCTGATCATTGACGATACGCCCGAGGCCGTGGTCATCTCTGGCTTCGACCCGGTGCGCCGGGAGATCGCTCGTGCCTCCCTTACCAAACTCATCAGCGACGGCCGCATCCACCCCGGGCGGATCGAGGAGGTAGTGGCCAAGGCCAAAGCCGAAACCGAGGAGAAAATCCGCGAGGGCGGTGAGCAGGCGGTCATGGAAACCGGCGTCACCGGCCTCCACCCGGAACTGGTCCGCTTGCTGGGCAAACTGCATTTCCGCACCAGTTACGGGCAAAATGTGCGAGACCACTCCATCGAGTGCGCCCATCTGGCTGCGGCCATGGCCGCCGAACTGGGGGCGGACGTCATCGTGGCAAAGCGCGGCGCCCTGCTCCACGACCTGGGCAAGGCTGTGGACTTCGAGGTGGAGGGCCCGCACGCCGCCATCGGCGTGGACCTGGCCAAGCGTCACCACGAGTCGCCCGAGGTAATCCACTGCATCGCCGCCCACCACGGCGAGGAGGAGTTCCAGAGCATCGAGGCCGTTCTGGTGCAAGTGGCCGATGCCATCTCCGCCGCCCGCCCGGGCGCCCGCCGGGAAACCCTGGAAACCTACATCAAACGCCTGGAAAAACTCGAGAAGATTGCCGACTCCAGCCCCGGCGTGGAGAAGTCCTTCGCCATCCAGGCCGGCCGCGAGGTGCGGGTGATGGTCAAGCCTGAGGTGGTTGATGACCTGATGGCGGTGAAACTGGCCAAGGACGTGGCCCAGAATATCGAGAGCGAACTGCAGTATCCCGGCCAGATCAAAGTCACCGTGATCCGGGAGACGCGGGCGGTCGAATACGCCAAGTAGGAGGGCCGCCCCGTGCGCGTGCTTTTCATCGGGGACGTGGTAGGCCGGCCCGGCAGGCGGGCGGTACGCGATCTGCTGCTGGGCTTGCGCCTGGCCCATGACCCCGCGTTGGTCATCGCCAACGGGGAGAACGCTGCCGCCGGCTTCGGGATCACCCCCGCCACCGCCGCCGAATTGTACGCGGCCGGGGTGGATGTGATCACCACCGGCAACCATGCCTGGCACCGCCGGGAATCCCTCGACCTCTTCCGCCAGGAACCCCGCCTGCTGCGCCCGGCTAACTACCCCCCAGGGGACCCAGGCCGTGGCTACGGGGTCTTCCTCGCTGCCGACGGCACCCCGGTCGGGGTGCTCAACCTGCAGGGCCGTACGTTCATGGAGGCCATCGACGACCCCTTTCGGGTGGGCGAGGCTGCCATCCGGGAACTACATGGACAGGCGACCGTAGTGATCGTGGACTTCCACGCCGAGGCCACCAGCGAGAAGATGGCCTTTGCCTGGTGGGTAGACGGCCAGGTAAGCGCGGTGGTGGGCACCCACACCCACGTGCCCACTGCGGACGCCCGCCTGCTGCCCCAAGGCACAGCCTACATCACCGATGTAGGGATGACGGGGCCGGTGGCCTCGGTGCTGGGGGTGGAGCCACCGCTGATCATCGAGCGCTTCCTGACCCGGATGCCTAACAAATTCGAGGTAGCCGGGGGGATTGCGGCGCTGCAGGCAGTATTAATAGACATTGACCCGCTGACCGGCAAGGCGACCGGCATCCGGAGGCTGGAGGAAAGCACGGACGCTTAGGGCCGGACTATGCTGTCCCAATTCGCTCAAGGGCAGGGGGCACGGCAATGGAAGTACTAAGAGTATCCGCAAAATCCAACCCGAACTCGGTGGCAGGTGCGCTCGCAGGGGTAATCAGAGAAAAGGGTGGTGCCGAACTGCAAACGATTGGGGCCGGCGCCCTGAACCAGGCCGTGAAGGCGCTCGCCATCGCCCGCGGTTTCATGGCCCCCTCGGGCGTGGACCTGATCTGCCGTCCGGCCTTTGCCGACATCCAGGTGGACGGCCAGGAACGCACCGCCATCCGGCTGATTATCGAGCCCAAGTAGCGGGAATGCTGTTGGCAATGACCGGCAGGCCGCCGCGCCCCCCGGCCCGGCGCCTGCCATTCTTTTCTCTGAGGTCCGGCTGTGGCTGATCTCTTCACGAAGTGGCAACTGCGAGTCGAAGAGGCCCTCTCCGACTACGCCCACAAGGTAACCTACGGCAACCTGCGCTGCACCTGGTCCCAATGGCAGACGGGGGGCCATCCCGTCACCAACCTGGCGGTCGTTTACGAACTGCCCGGTGGCTCCACCAACCAGATCAACCAGTCCTTCCGGCATGACGACGGCAGCATCTGCTACCTGGATGGCGACGGTGTCGAATGCCTCACCCGCGACCTGACCATCCCCCTCAGACTACTCGAGCAGGCTATCGCCGAGATCCCCGCCCGCCGCGAGCAATCCCTGCAGGAAACCATTCGGCGCTGGTTCGGCGAGGGCAAGACCAAGCAGGAGATCTTCAAGGAGATCAACCAACTACTGCAGACCGACTTCAAGGGCGGCAGCCTCACCCACACGGAACTCAAGACCGGCATCAACTACGTCCTCCAACTTGCCCGCGAAGCCGAAGCCGCCTCCTCGTAGGTCTTCCCTCCTCCCCCTCTCCCCCCGGGAGAGGGCTGGGGTGAGCAGGCCCCATCTTCCCC
>Ga0315298_1000126_pt1 | contig 147387 bp, 131 predicted proteins | sample WHS_1_MG_FD_203077 | JGI IMG/M metagenome (GOLD analysis project Ga0315298, IMG submission 203077) | Extremophilic microbial mat communities from Washburn Hot Springs, YNP, Wyoming, USA - WHS_1_MG | ecosystem: Environmental > Aquatic > Thermal springs > Hot (42-90C) | place: USA: Wyoming...
TTGTTAGAAGGTTCAAAAAAACTGCAAAAATTTACCCTAAGATACCGATTTTCAAAGATTTGACCTTTCGAACCCCATTCGAATTATTGACATTTTGTCAAGAAGGATTCGATCGTAATGATTCTGGGTTGTAACTATTGACTAATTATGATCTTGAAATAGTATTAAACTTGTTAGAAGGTAGAAATAAATAAAATCAATGACCCGTCAAAAAAAACAAAGCCAATATGAAAACAAATAGATTAACAAAAATTTTAACAGTTTTAGCTATACTATTAATCTGCACCTGTCACGGCCAAGAGAAGAAAGGAGTTTTAGCTCCAGACGCCAAGCTAGAGAAATTAGCTGATGGTTTTATTTTTACTGAAGGGCCGACAGCAGATGCCAAAGGTAATGTATTTTTTACGGACCAACCTAACAATCGTATCTTAAAATGGAGCGTGGACGGAAAATTATCTGTCTTTATGGAACCTGCAGGACGAGCAAACGGGATGTTTTTTGATGCAAATGGGAATCTTTTGGTATGTGCAGATGAAAAAACGGAACTATGGTCAGTAACACCTGATGGTAAAAAGACCGTTATAGTGAAGGAATATCAGGGCAAGCCATTAAACGGACCAAATGATGTCTGGGCACGGCCCGGTGGTGGAATTTATTTTACAGATCCATTTTATAAGAGGCCATGGTGGTCTTACGAAGACATGCCTCAGGATGGCCAACATGTCTATTACGTTGCTCGTGACGGCAAAATCAAAAGGGTCATCTCGGATTTAACTCAACCAAATGGCATAATCGGCACTCCGGATGGCAAAAACCTCTTTGTTGCAGACATCGGAGCCTCAAAAACTTACAAATACGACATTCTAAGCGACGGTTCATTGACAAATAAGACACTCTTTTGTGCTATGGGTTCAGATGGTATGACAATTGACAGCGAGGGCAATCTCTACCTGACAGGCAAAGGCGTTACAGTTTTTGATAAAACTGGCAATAAAATAGATTTCATAAAAGTCCCTGAAAATTGGTGTGCCAATGTTTGTTTTGGTGGGGCTGACAGAAAAACTCTTTTCATAACAGCAAGCAAGGGATTGTACGCTATAAAAACCAGGGTCAAAGGCACAAACCAGGGCAAATAAATCCAAAAATTGGTTTTAACTATCATAATCTGAAATAATTTTAACGGGATAAACCACGAATTTCGTGTGTTGCACAAATATGAATTTATTATTAATTTAGTTATAAGCAATGTACTGCCGTTTATAGTGATAGAAAAATGACAACATCACTAAGTCCCACAGAAGAGACACAACTGCTTCAGACGATTGAGATGTTTGAGCTAATCACTCAATCGCAACCGAACGACTATCAATCACTAGATATTCTCAAAGAAGCGTATTTCAAACTTGGACGTCATAAAGATGTCATAAACACATCCAAGAGGATAGCACAAGCTTACCTGCAACAAGGCCAGCTTTCGTCTGCGATATTGGAATACGAAAGCATACTACAACTTTTTCCTGACGATCCTGATGTTCTGGCTGCTCTCAAAGAAATAGAGCAAAAAGCTGCTTCTTACAATGAGCCTTCTGCAAGTACCGATACTGATTTCATAGTTAAGCCAGCTGAACCAAAATCTGAAAAAGAACCGAAAACAATAGAGCCCATTCCCAGCCAGTCAGGACAGGTTAAAACTTCTGAGGTTGCTACAACGGCTCAGGCAGTTGAAGTTGAACCTCCTCAAGAAATAAGCAGGCCGACTGAATTAAAAGATCAAAAAGCAAAAGAAGTCACTATCCAGAAGCCTCTGATAGAAGTTGCAAAACCAATTGAGCCACAGAAACCTGCACAAAAGAGACCACGGGTTCTTACAGCAGATAATCAGATTGATGATGGCAAACAACAGATGCACAAACTATTTGTGGAAAACAAACTTATATCGGAAGAAGACTTCAATAAACATTGGTACACCCCTGACATAGACCAACCTGCCAAAAACATTGTTGAGCCATTTATAAAACGTTTAGCGGACAACAAGCTAGTGCCCATGGAAGAATCATTAAAGTTACTTTGTTCAAAAACCCGATTATGTTTTCTACCTTTAGAAAAATATGATTTTGACATAGAAGTTGCCAGATCATTTCAAAAGGATACATGTTTACAATGGTGCGTCTTGCCATTCGACAAAATGAGCAAGTCTATTTTGGTGGCTACTGCCAATCCATTTAACAAACAAGCAGCAAAAGAACTCTCGGATTGTACAAACTATAGAATTATTTGGTACATTGCCAATCCTAACAGCATTATAACACTTTTAAAGAAATCATATCGTTTACAATAAACAAATATGCCTCCAGTTAAAACTTTTGGTGAACGAATAGCGCATGCCCTCATGGAAGACGGGCTCATTACTGAACAGCAAATCCAGGAATTGCTGGAGATTCAGAAAAAAGAAGGCACACGACTTTTAAAGCTCATCTTAGACAAATCATATGTTACCGAGACTGACATGATGGTTTGCATGGGCAGAGTGCTTAACACTGCGCCCATCAATCTGTCTAAACTATCGATTCCCGCCGAACTGATCAATTTAATTCCCAAGGACGTTGCGTTAAACCATAAAGTTGTGCCTGTTGCCCAGCTTGATAATCGTATTTATGTGGCAATGGCCGATCCGCTCAATGTAATTGCTCTGGATGATGTAAAACGTATTACAAAGCTGGAGGTCTACCCGTATATTGCAAATGAAAAACAGATTATTGATAAAATCAATTCAGTCGATCTTGCAAAAGGATCGATTGAAGAGGTAATTCAGGATGCTCAAAAACAAGCACAAATAGAAGCTGATGCTGAAAAAGTTGAAATTACCAAAGAGACAGTTGATGAAGTAAACATTGACGAACTGGCTGCCTCTACGGAACAAGCACCTGTTATCAAGCTAGCAAACATCATTATTGTACAAGCTATCAAAGATGGAGCCAGTGACATTCACATTGAGCCATTTGAAAAATCAGTTCGCCTGAGATACAGAATCGATGGCGTCCTAATCGATGCGCCACCACCGCCGAAAAACCTTTTTGTTCCATTGATTTCAAGAATAAAAATAATGAGTAATCTGGACATATCCGAGCGACGCCTTCCACAGGATGGACGCATGCGAGTACGAGTGGCGAACCGGGACATAGACCTTCGTGTTTCTACATTACCGACTGTGCATGGTGAAAAGTGCGTGCTCAGAATTTTGGATAAATCGAATCTTTCCACCAGCTTAGATAAACTCGGACTGGATCAAGATACCTATGTCAGGTTTAAAGCAGCAATCGATGCTCCTCACGGTCTGATTCTTGTAACTGGACCTACTGGCTCAGGTAAAACAACAACATTGTACTCGGCACTCACCGAACTCAATAACCCTGAATACAATATTATAACAGTTGAAGACCCAGTAGAATTTCAGATTCCGGGCATTAACCAGGTAGCAGTCCGAAAAGAGATCGGCCTGACATTTGCAAATGCTTTGCGGTCTATACTCCGACAAGATCCTGACATCATTATGATAGGTGAAATTCGTGACAAAGAGACAGCAGAAATAGCCGTAGAAGCAGCACTTACCGGCCACCAGGTGCTCAGCACCATGCACTGTAATGACGCCCCAGGCGCTATTTCAAGATTGGATGACATGGGAATAGCACCATTTCTTATCTCTTCGTCCGTTATTCTCTCCTGTGCCCAGCGCCTCATTCGCAGGATTTGTCGAATTTGCAAAGAACCGGTTAAGTACGACGAAGCAATATTTAATGACTTAGGCGTTCAGCCTGAATTATTCAGTGGCATAACATTTTACAAGGGCCACGGGTGTGAGCGCTGCAAAAATACAGGTTACTCAGGACGAGCAGCAATAATTGAGGCAATGACAGTAACAGACGAAATCAGGAAGCTGATTGTGCACAGGGCTAGTTCTGTTGATATCGGTAAAGTCGCCATTTCTCAGGGAATGAAAACACTTCGAATGGTGGCACTGGAAAAAGCAAAAGAAGGAATTACCACCCTTGAGCAAGTAATGGTAGTTACTGCATCCCATTAATTGGGCTAAAATCAATTTTAAGAACAATCATTACACTGATGCAAAATATTCTACTTCATTTCACAGATAACATTATCAATAAATGCAAATTACCAGAAGGCGCGCATTTGATTGCAGGAGTTTCAGGTGGGATGGACTCGATGGTAATGCTTAGACTAATTCTGGAGGTCAGGCAGGAATTGAAATTAAAAATAGCTGTGGCTCATTTTAATCATAAACTCCGAGGCCAGGATGCAGACCAGGACGAAAATTTTGTAAAAACATATTGTGAGAAACAGGGTATCGAGTTTGTATCCGGCTCTGCCGATGTCAAAGATTTTTCTGCAAAAAATGGTATTTCGATAGAAATGGCGGCTCGTGAACAGAGGCACGCCTTTTTAACTAAAACAGCCGAAAACCTCTGCTGCAGGCACATTGCGCTCGCACACCATGCCGATGACCAAATAGAACTTTACTTGCTTAGAATCTTACGCGGTTCAGGACCAACAGGTTTAAAAAGTATGTCATGGATAAACCCATCACCATTCAACAAGGAAATTTATCTCATAAGACCCTTGTTAGACCTGACTAAATCAGATATCCAAAAAATAGCCAGCGCGCTCAATATTGAGTATCGTCAGGACAGGAGTAACTTCGAAACTGATATACCACGAAATAAAATCCGACACGCGCTAATTCCGTACCTGAGAAATTTATTTAATAAAAATATAGATCGGGTTTTTCTTAAAAACATCGAATTACAATCGGCTATCGCGGATTATATCGAAAAACAAGCACTCGAATACATTGATCAAGGATTTTCAGGTCCAGATTTTAGTCTTTTACATCCTGCAATTCAACGCGAATGTATACGGATTCAGCTGATTCAGAAAGCTATAGTTCCACATTTTAAAATGATCGAATGTTTACGGCTAAATCCCAATAAGCCTTATATATTAAGCAATCAAAAGCAGGTTTATCTTACCGATAAAGGAACAGTAAAAGAACAAACTTTAATAACGTTAAACAATCGATTCCCCAATCCAGTTTCTGCCATTTCTGAAATTAAATTAACAGGACAAGAAGGGATAATAAACTTTGGCAAAAAACAGATACACTGGAAAATTATACCTAAATCACCCGATTTCACTATACAGCAAAAACACGGACAAGAACATTTTGATGCTGACGCTGTCGGTGATACAATAAAACTCAGAAATTGGGAACGTGGAGACCGGTTTCAGCCGATTGGATTTAACGCCAGTGCAAAATTACAAGATATATTCGTGAACCATAAAATAGCCATATCAAAACGGCATGAACTCATAATAGCAGCCACAGCCAATAATGAAATATTCTGGGTAGAAGGTTTAAGGATAGGCGAAAAATTTAAGGTTCAACATTTTACTAAAAGACTCTTACATTGGTCATGGACGAGCAATGAACCGTCAATTTAAAATCACCCTCGGTTCATTCATTTCGCAGTGCACTCAAAAAATCTTGTTTTGTGGAAAGAATGGTAGCCAGACATACACATAAAATGCCTACCAAGCAACACCCACATATTGCTAAGCCAACTGTTGACCAATCTACATACTGATTAGCCACGTTTGCAGCGGGGATCGTGGCTATTGTTGCAGCCACAATTGCACAAATAATACCATAAACAAACAAGGAAATATGCTCCAGAACAACCATCTTCAGGACTGTTCTTTTTGGGAAACCCACTGAAAGCATCAGTGCAAACTCAGCTCTCCTCTCATGCACATTTCGCAGAACGATCAGTCCCAATCCACTAGTTCCAATCCCAACTCCTAAGGCGCCAAGCCAAAAAAATATCGATAAATAAATGTTTTCTATATTCATAAAGCTGAATAGCCGGTCCTTAGTCAGTAACAATTCAGGGCCCCAATCTTCAAGATTACTAGCCAGATCAGCTATGAGTTTGGATTCACTTAAATTGCCAGAATCTACAATAAAGATTTTTTGACCATTTACCGATGGAAACCTATATTGGAAAACATCGTCCGAAATCAAAATAAATCCCTGGAACACCGAAGTATCTAATCCACCAACAAGCCTGACTTTAAATTTACGTCCGAATTCATCTTCATACTCAATAACGTCTCCAAGTTTTTTTTTCATATTCCAATAGATAGCAGATAAATCTGCTACACCAGGGATTTCATCGGATTTTGGATCGCATTCCAACAAATTCCATGAGGCTTGGTTCTGGTTATGATTCAAAACATCCTTGAAGCTGAAAGCGCCCAAGGCTGACAACTGTTTATAAGGTGTACCTAAAAGACGGGGTTGTCCTGCAAAACCGGGATTTAAGCAACTCGCTTCGCTACCCTGCCCTGCCCGAAACCCGACAAAACGGACATCTGCATTCGTATCATAATCCAAACCAACCTTGCTTCTACCAGTATCACTACTAAGGTCGTGAACTATTGGTACAGATAACTCCATCCAAATTTTAAAACCACCAGTCCCGGATGTCCGACCAAGTGCATGTTCTGAAATATTCTTTTTATTCGCAGAAACGATTATTATGATAAAAATTCCACAGGCTGTCATAGCTGCAATAGCCACACTCCTGCCGGAACGTTTTGCACAATTTTTTATTGCTAAGATATTTACTCCTCCATCATACACATCAAGTCTGTGCACCATAGCCATGAGCCAATAAAGAAGATCCATCAAACCAGCTAGAATACAAGCACCAGCAATGAAAAAAGCTATGACAGATTGTTCAAGAAATACAAATCTACCGAGCAAGGCAGTAACCAGTGCGATGATTATAAATATAATGCCTAACCAGAAATGACCTTTCATCTGCTCAGGATTAATTACCCTGGTAACACTCCTCAAGGCTGAAATAGAACTCCAATCCAATCGCCTGCTTAACAACCAAATAGTTATCATCGATATAACAAAGCCCATGACATAGGCCTCCAAAATCGAAATTGTTTTTATTGCCACATGCAGGTTTATGTCTCCAGTAATCTCCCCCCAAATTTTATTAATTCCAAAAACAAGCAACTTAGTAGCAACCCCGGAAAACAGTACACCCAAACATCCACCCAATGCAGATATGAACAAACCATGTATGATCAGAATTCTCTTTACCGCAGCTAAATTGAAACCGATAGATAAAAGCGTAGCGAGTTCATTTAATCTCTGTTCGATATCAAACTTAAAAAATAATCCAGTGAGAACTAGAGCCGAGACAATAATAAAAAAACTCATTCCGATAAATAATCCACTAAAATCGACTGGTGTATTAGCCACCATTTGGGCTTTAAGAGATAAATTATCGATTCTGAGTCCAAAATCTGACGGTGATAAAACAGAGAGCAGCTGTTGTTCTATAACATTAAGAGCATGACCACCGGACTGTGCTGGCTCACTCTTGTTTGCAAATCTTAGTCCAGTGAATGTTCCAAACCTATTTGACCACAAATTTTGTGCTGCCTCCAAAGATATGAAGGCCTTTGGTACACCTCTGTAAGTTTTCCAGTACTCTTCGTCTTTTTTTCTGATTTTGTTTAAGTCGATATCAACCCCCAAATGCCAATCTCTGCAATCTTCGATATTTGCAAGTCCCGGGAATTCCGGCATCAATGTTTTATCAGAATATCTGCCAGCTAGCGGCACTATAGCTTTTACACGAAAACTAGCCTCATTCTCCAATAAATTTTTTAATGAACCCGGCACAAAGTACTTAATCTTTACTGTATCACCGGGCCCTATCATTAAATCTTGAGCCAACCAATCGTTTACAAGAATGTCTGACTGAGAAAGCGAAAACTCACTAAAATTTTTGTCAACTCCACAAATTATTGAATAAGGAGTTTCTCTGTTATTTGCCGAAATTGAGTTAACAAAATATCCAAGCACTCCGTACCTATATGAGTCCAATTCCCTTGCTGTCCGCGCAATATTATCGTCCAGGAATACACGCTCAGACCGTAGCTCAACTAAATCAGTATTACTTATATAATTCCAAGTTAGCCCTATGTCCTCAAACCTTAGACACCTCTTCAGATTAACCTCTAATTCTTTCGTGTTCAGCCCTGACTGTCTGTTAACAAGAATGGTATTCATCCTGCCAGCAATGCCTGCCCGTTCAGCCAGCCATTTACGTGAGACAAAAATATTATTTGGACTAAATACAGACGGCGTGAGGCTGAAGTCACCTAAGTCTTTTTCCGAGATAATTCGATCAACTGTAACTCGAATTGAAAGAACTGGTACATTATTAGGGGTAAGCACAGACTCGGCAGGCGTTAACGATGGCTTCTCAATTCTTAATAATAACTCCATACCTTGCGTCAGGCCCAGCTGCTGTGCTATCTGGGAATTTATAAAAGCCCTATCAACGCCTGGCTCATTGAGTTGTTTACCTGAAAAAGAAAAACTCCAAAAATTTGAATCAATTCCAATCAATTGAGCATTATTAGCTCGCAGCCCCGATTCTGGATTCGAAGCGGCACACCTTAGTATTAACAAACTGGATGTTTTAAAAAATTTATCCGTTGGCGCAAAGTGATTAGTAAAATATTGACCTAATTGTTTATGTAAATTATCTGCTAACTCCTCTTTGAAAAACCGGTCTCCTCCAACTATAGCAAGCGATGTGTTACCAATTCGTTCAGAGGCCAATATCAACAAGCTTTTTTTAACCGAATCGCCTACTCCAAGTGCACCTGCTAAAATTGCGGTGGCTATGGCTACGCCAGCAATTGACCCCAGATTCGTGCGCCAGTAAAAAACTAATGTTCGCAAAACATATTTCAAATAACTCATTTTTCACAATTTATCTCTGATTGAATCAACGCCTACTTAACTTTTTTAGATTCATGACCGACATGGCCAACATTATCACCGACCTTCCAGTACCTCCAGTCATACATAGAGAAAAGTACCGGATCCAGTTTAGCAATATCAGGAATGCCATTATTAAGACACTCATTTTCTACATAGGTCTCAACTATCTCACCTAAGAAAATCTCGTGACTTCCTATGGTCTCATCGACCTTGATGAGTTTACACTCCATCGTCAATGGGCATTCATCAATCATTGGCGCACGTTCTAGCTTGCCATAGAATATCTTGAACAATCGAGATTTATCGGTTTCCCGACCAGAAACTGTGCCGCAAAAATCTGTCTGAGCAAGCAACTTAACAGAGGGTAAGTTTACGCTAAAGCAACCGTTCTGTTTAATACCCAGGTTCGAATAATGATTTTTATCCGATCCAAAAGTAAAAACGGGCGGCTCATGATTTACAATTCCACAATATGCAATTGTGATGAAGTTTGGTTTACCATGCACCAATGTCCCAATCAAGACTGTTGGCATTGGGTATAAATAACTACCTGCGCCTATTGCTTTTTTTGTCATTTCTACCTCCATTATAGATTTTAATGCTATTCTTTCACGTCCGAACCATAATTTCCAGTAAATACGACTTAAAATTTTGAATTTAAATTTTGCTTTATCGTCAATGGTTTTCAAAAACATTGTTTTATATGAATAGAAGAAAATTCCTAAAAAGCACAATAATCGCGGTTGGAACACCAACCATATTACCAGCAACTGTAGCTATTGCTGAGGATAATAAAGGCCCTAATTCCAAAATAACATTAGGCTTTATCGGAGTAGGCACTCAAGGAAGATTCCTACTTAATAATTTCCTCAGGTTCCCAGACACACAAGTCCTTGCTGTTTGTGATGTAGATACTACCAGACGTGAAAATGCTAAAAAAACCGTCAATGAATTCTATTCATCGGTAGGCAACAAAAATTATAAGGGCTGTGACGAATATAACGATTATCGCGAACTCTTAGCCCGAAGTGATATAGATGCAGTAGTAATAGCCACACCTGACCATTGGCATGCACTTATCGCTATTGCTGCCGCTGATTCGAGAAAAGATATTTATTGTGAAAAACCTCTTACATTGACTATTCGTGAAGCCAGAATGATAGTCAATGCTGTTCGGCGTAATGCACGAGTCTTTCAAACCGGTAGCATGCAACGATCGATGAGTGAATTCCATAAAGCATGTGAACTAGTTAGAAACGGGCGTATTGGTAAAATAACAAAGGTCATTGTCGATGTTGGCGGGCCTTCAAAATGGTGTGACCTGCCAGAAGAGCCTATGGAACCCGGACTAGACTGGGATATGTGGCTGGGCCCAGCACCAATGCGGCCATATAATTCAGTACTAAGCCCCCGCGGTGTCCATTCTCATTTTCCAAACTGGCGAAACTACAGGGAATATTCAGGCGGTATGATGACAGATTGGGGAGCACACCATTTCGATATTGCACAATGGGGACTAGGAACGGACAACAGCGGCCCAATAGAAATCATCCCGCCAGAAGATCCAAAAGCAACTAAAGGTGTCAGGTTCATTTACGCTAACGGAGTAGAAGTAATCCATGGTGATTCAGGAGGTGTCCTATTTGTTGGTTCAGAAGGAAAGATCCTGGTTAACCGTGGTAAATTCGAGGCTTCTCCAGAGTCAATTGCAAAAGATCCATTAGGCCCTGATGCAATCAGACTGTATAAAAGTAATAATCATTATCAAGATTTCTTGAAGTGTATCCGAACACGAGAAAAACCGATTTGCGACGTTGAAATAGGTTGTAGATCTGTTACAGTATGCCACTTAGGTAATCTTGCTTATTGGAACCATAAGCCACTCAAATGGAACCCGGAAAAGGAATGCTTCATCGATGACCCTCAGGCAAACGAATGGCTTGATAGACCAAGACGCGCTCCATGGCGCCTGTGGTCAATTGATTCATAGGCTGGCAGGTTATTGTAGGTCACGCTTTACTTTGCAATTTGATATAAATGACCAATATCTACCAGGCGGCCAGCTGGAGCAGAATCTAATCCTTTTATTCTAGTTCAAGTAGTAATTAAAGGGACCGCAAGGTATTTGAGTCCATTCGCGTTTGTTCGCGGACACAATCGTGTCCTTCGCGGATAATTTTGTGCCAATACATTTCTGTTTCTTGTAATATTTTTGTAGTATTCTTTTCCAATTGATTTAACAAATTGTCGAAAAAATCCAGTTAGAATTTGAACGCTGAAATTTGCCGTGATGCAAATGCACAAATATTGCCTTCTTATCACTTCGGAGGAAACAAAAATGGCTTACCAGAATTAAGGCCTTGAATAATGCCTATTTTCAACAACCTACTAGATGGATTCTCAGCCTTGTTTTTTAACGGTACACTTCAACCAACGCCGGCAAATGCCACTCGGCATACCGCCCCAACGCGTGCCTGCCAGACATAATATCAACGACGTAAAAATACAACTCGACGCAGCCGACCGTTAACAAACAGCCCATATATACAGCAAGCCAGGAGTCTCGTCCCTTTTTTCACCGCTAAAAGATAACCATGCTATTGGCAGCATTGGGCCTACTAAAAGCAATAAAGCACCAATAAGTCCTGGAGATCTCGGAACCCACGTTTTCCGAGCACCCCACCAAAGATGAAAATTGCAAAACCTGAGACTGGCCAACACAATGCATCAGCCTTCCAACCCATGCGTAACTCCTGACAGGTGCGAAGGGGTGCGGCACTAACTTTCATCCCCATTCTTTGACGCACACAGGAGGTCGGGATGCGCACAGTCACAACAAAACAGGGTGTCCCGCAGTTGGTGCAGCCATATGCGCGAACTGGTGCGAACCGTGCCTTTGGGTAAAGGAGCAGCACGGCGAGTGACAGAAAGCACTGACGGGATGAAGCATGGTCCGCCAGTGCCTGGGAAACCCTGGCCCCGCGAATAACGGGAGGGGGTAGCGCGAGCGCCCCCAATGAGCGAGATGCAGGGTTATGGCTCGGGAGCGGGTGGTCTGGCCTAACGGAGCAACGCGTCGTGAAGCTTGCACATCTCCCGCCTCGGCCATGAGGGGCGCAAGATTTCCTTGCACCTTTTGGCGGGACACCAGCGGCTTCAGGTGAAGAACACTTTTGCAAAGTAGACTTTCCCATTGCGCAGTCGCACTTCAAGCATCCATCGGTCGAGGTTGGCGAACAATCAAGAAAACCATATTGACCTGGCCTGACACGCCCTTTGGTCTCCAAGCATGTAAACAAACTGTTTCTCATCTTGCACGTTGCTAACGATGTCAGCATTGCCCAGAAGGCTCTCCACTTGATTGGCGTCGAGATTCAAAAACGCGTCCGTCTTCAATAGGTCGTCCACCATTTCAAAACGTATGCCAGAAGTTGACGGGGCTTGCTTCCAAGTTTCTGAATCGAACTTTAGTTTTCCGCGAGGACGGCAAAGCTCATCAAGTTTTGTGACACCAATCAGGTCAGGAGTCACAAGGTAGTTCATTGCGTAAAGAGTTGGCAACAAAATCAAACCTGGTAAAGCAACTTCATCTTCTTGTAAAGCTCCCTAAAGCAATCTCCTCGGTGGTGATGGGGCTGGCGCTCCGTTCATAACAGTGTAGAGCAAGCCGCGATTCAAGGCATCGAGGCATGCAGCAGGGCAGGTTTGGCCCTGCCACTGTAATCTGATTCCGACTCCAAAGCCCATTTTGTTGTTAAGCCGGTCAATTTGCGTTGCAGTGGCGTTGCCAGTTTCTCGTTCTTGCATGAATTCGAGCACCATGTCAAAGCTGCCACAAGGCCATGGATTTCGTGCCAGATCGCACGAGGTTATGATAAGTTGATGCAGAGGCCAATGTAAGCTCCACCACCAACAATGATTATCCCTTCACCGATAATGAATGGATTCCGTCCGTATTGATCAACCTTCGAGAAAGGATTATTCCTCATGAACTCGCAGAGGTTGATTCTACACTTATCACCCAACTGATCTCTATTTAGCCTACAACCCAGGTTGGGGTTGTAGGACCGGTATTCATACAACACCAGGTCGGTCGGGGCATCGGCACGTTTTGTCGAGAAGGGGAAAGGATTGAAACTGGCGGCAGGACCAGTGAAGCGGATGAGTTCGACAAATTGGCCGTATTCATAGCGGGCGGTGACGTCGCCGGTTGTGGCACTGACTAATGCTACAATGTTACCATTGCCGTCATAACACGTAAAATGAGTCCCAGATGCAGGACCTGATGCAGTGTGTAACGTTATCCATGCCAGGCCACCCACGCCACCAGCACCAGATAGAGAACCACTAAGGTCCACCCCCCCCATGTAGCTGCACGCCACAGCGTTGTTCGTGCCATTCAGTTCAACTATATGCCGGCCAAATAACATTGGATCACTCACAAATTTTAAATTCTCTACCACAAACCACGCCTTATTCGTCCAAATCGATATTACTTGCTGTATCCTACAATCATCAACATTCAATGTCTATTCTTTTATTATAAATTTACTGTTTATCATTTGTTCATTAACACCACAGCGAACTTTGCTTCTGAAACAGTAGAAACAAACTCTCCAGGCCTGATCGATCCCATTTGTGTTCATTCGCGTTCATTCGCGGATTCAATCGTGTCCATTCATGGATGACCGATAACGGATGCGAGTGTAGTCTAATAATTTCTTTTTTCATACAGCGACTTTATGCTTTGCTTTTCTAATCCTTTGTTGAGAAAAAGGTTAAGATTGGTCGAATAACTATATGCTTTAAGGGATCAGGTTAATGTTGAATAAAGACAATCTGTCAAAAAAAATTTTACTTAAAAGTAGAAAATTCCCAGGAAGTTAAAGATTTAGGATTAGAATAGTGATCTTTTCCACAACCACCGAATAAATTTAATTTCCAAGAACGTCTTTAATAGCTTTAAACAGCGCGTTTATCATAAACTGAATATGCGTATTACTACAAACAAAAGGCGGCATAAGTACGATGACATTTCCTACCGGTCTGGTAATAACGCCGTATTCTCGCATTTTCTTACAAACACGGATTCCTGCCTGCAATTGCAATGGGTATTCAGCTCGTGTTTGCCAGGATTGTACAAGTTCAACGCCTACAATCATTCCAACACGGCGTATATCGCCCACATGAGAAAGTTGCCATAAGGAACTCAAGTGTTTATCCAATTCAATTTCCAGCTTTTTTCTGGTATTGTAACAATCTTTTGATACAAGCAAATCCAAACTAGCCAAAGCAGCGGCACAACCCAACTGGTTTGCCGTATAGCTATGGCCATGAAAGAATGTCTTAAATTGTTCATATTTGCCCAAGAACGATTCAAAAATTTTCATAGTGGTGAATGTAGCAGCCAAAGGCAAATAGCCTCCTGTGATGCCTTTAGCAACAGCCATGATATCTGGTTGCACGTCAGCTTGATGTGATGCAAATAAACATCGGCTATATTGTTTTTCACGGGTGATGGTAGAGCATGCTCTGCCGAATCCTGTTAAAACCTCATCTGCAATCAACAGAGCTCCAAAAGACTTAGCAATATTGGATGCCACTTTAAGCCAGCCATGAGGCTGAGGGATCATACCTGCTGCGCCTTGAATGAGGGGTTCAAAGACAAAGGCTGTAAAAGGTCTGCCTGAGTTTTTTGCTTTTAGGAATTTCTTTTCGATTTCGATCAAGCATTCCTCTTTGCATTTGCGCCACAGACGAGCGTCTTCACGTTCAGGTTTTGCTTTATTAAACTTACATCGATAGCAATAAGGTGCTGGAATGGAGTCGGTCTTAAAAGTTAAATTTGAAAAAGACTTATGGAAGAGGTTGATATGTCCAAGACTGACAGCACCGATAGTATCACCGTGGTATGCATTGCTCAGAGATATGAACCGTGGATGTTCGATGCCCATGGCTCTTCGCGCATGTTCAAAAGCCAGTTTAAGAGCCACCTCCATAGCGGTCGCACCATCATCAGAATAGAAAACCTTAGATAATTTTGTTTTAGCAGAATCAACAATAAACGATGGGTTTACGGCATGGATTAATCTGGCGGCGAGAATTGAAGCAGGTTCATTTGCCAGGCCTAAGGCTGATGAATGAGCGATCTTAGACAATTGTTTTCGAATTGCTTTATTTATCTCAGGATTATTATGGCCGTGTAAATTCGTCCAGATCGATGAATTTGCGTCCAAAAATCTGCGGCCATAAACATCTATTAAATAGGGTCCTGTACCTCTGGTTATAACTATAGGCTCCTCCTTCAGCCAATCCTGCATTTGGGTAAACGGGTGCCATATATATTTATGGTCAAGCAATGCTAATCTATGCATTTTTCTGATTACAATTTTTTGTGATAAAGTCCCTGATTAACTGAAGTTCTATCTGAGAGTCTATAGTGTGGTCTTTTTCTAATTCATGCCATTCGATATTAATCCCATTTTGCTTCAATAATTGAATTTGTTTTTTTACTTCTTCAAATGGCAAAAGAGAATCGGCTTTACCATGGGTTATCAAAAGCCGTTGAGAAAAAGCAACTTCAGACAGGTCATTTAATAATCTGTTTGGATTTATTAAAAAGCCACTAATTCCGATGAGTCCAGCCAACCTGGATGGATATCGTAAGCCGGTCTCGATTGTCATTGTACAACCCTGGGAGAAGCCGAATAAGAAGATATTCTCCGAATCAAATCCCAGTCGGCGTCGCGCAAAATCTATAACTTCGGAAACAAGCTGGACGCTTCTGAGGATGCTATTTTCAGCATTTTCACTGAAATCAAACCAAGAATAGCCGTCATAATATTTATCCGGTGCATTAAGAAGCATATAATTTAGCCAATGGATTTTCAATTCTTCTGGCAGCCAGTAATAGCCTTTCATGCTATCGCCCAGACCATGCATGACGATCATCAATTTATTTGCATCTTTAGATCGAGATTCGATTATTTTATAATCCAGCATTTTAAGACTCAGCTAAGGTTGACACTATACAATACAAAGTGTTCAGCTCCAGCGGGTGAAAGAATGCTTTTCATAAGCCTGACCTCAGAGACTATCCATGGTTGAGATGATTTTAAATTAATCTCGCTGAATCGTTGTTGAATTTTCTGACAGGTACCGGGGTCAGGCACATTTTTTATTCTGCCTACAGTCAGATGCGCTTGAAAAGGACGGCCTTCAGGTTTTTGGATCCAGTTATGAACAGCTGATGCTATATTTGTCTGCAATTGCAATAATTTTGGAATTTCGCCGTTTAATCCTATCCATAAAACCTTTGGCTTTTTCCAATCAGGAAAAGCTCCAAAATCACCTAATTTAAGTTCAAACGATTTTTGTCCTTTACAGGCTTCGGTTAAGGCCGATTGAATTTTCTCAAGTTCAGAAGCAAACACATCGCCAAAAAAAACCAATGTTAAATGCCATTGTTCAACTGGAGTCCACCGAATTATTTGGGGCGGGATACGATTTTTGATCCTGGTCAATTCAAATTTTAAAAGATCTGCGACGGCTTTTGGGCAGGGGATTGAAATAAAAGATCTGATGACGTCCAGTTGTATATTTTTCATTTTGATGGACGTTTTAATAAAAGCCGCAGACTTAACTTGGGCATTCTAATATAAAAAGAATGCCCAAGTGAAAAAATGACGGCTTATTGTTTTGGTCTTAAAAGAACCGCTTTCTTATTTGAACCTTCCACTGGAACACTTTTAGTTTCTATGTTAGGATCGTCCTTAAGCGCATTATGGACAATGAATCTATCGAAGGCATTCATTGGTTCCAGTTCTATGATGTCGCCCCAGCGTCTTACTTTTTCAGCTGCATCTTTAGCTTTTTTGATGAGAGCTTCTCTGGCCTGGGTTCTATAATTTGCGACATCAATAATCACCTTTGGTGCTCTTGGATCTGCCTGGAATATCATTCTATTAACAATGTATTGCAGAGAAGACAGTGTTTGACCTTTTCTACCTATTAGGCGGCCTGGGTCATCAGCCGTAACCTGGAGTAAAGGTCCCTCTTCGAGCATGAACTCTTCGACTTTTGCATTAAAGCCCAGTCGTTTTAGAATTTCCTCGAGTATAGTTTTAGATTGGACTGACATAGTTTTAAGTTTAGTTTGTTGTTTAACAGATAGTTAGTTATTATTTCCGGCCAAGGCCCTTTATACTTTTTGGTCTGGCCTGTGTAGCTGTCAAAGGTTCTATATTCTTTGTCAGCTTCATCTGAAGTATGGTTAATAAATTCTGAACAGTCCAGTACAAAGATAAACCTGCAGGAAAATTATATAAAAACAAAATAAAAATCAACGGCATATATTTCATGATTTTTTGCTGCATCGGATCGACTCCTGGCGATGGTGGAGTCATATGTGATTGCCATAACATACTAGCGCCCATTAAGAGTGGTAATGGATTAACAGGGAAACCTAGTGATGGAATAACCCAAACGGTATCAGGTTCAGAAAGATCAAAAACCCACAAAAAACGTGCGCCTCTTAATTCTATAGCTGATTGTAACATCTTATAAAAACCAATAAACACCGGAATTTGAAGCAACATTGGAAAACAGCCACTCATTGGGCTAACTTTATTTTCTTTCATGAATTCCATTAATTTTTGATTCATTTTCGCAGGGTTATCCTTGTACTTCTCCTGGATCTCTTTCATTTGCGGCTGTAGAGCTGCCATACGTTTCATGGATCTTGTACTTGCAGTAGTCAAAGGCCAAAAAACCAACTTGATAATGAAAGTAATGACTATAATTGCCATGCCATAACCTAAACCCAGCGAATTTATTCCGTTCATTGAAAGCAGAAGAGCCTTTGCAAAAAAACCAAAAAACCCATTAAATTCCATAATTAAATCGATGGGTTGATCTATCTCTAAACTAAGCTTAGCCAATGTGTTGTACTCTTTAGGTCCAACATAAAAAAGAAACTCCCGAGAGATTTCAGCCCCTGTATTCAGGTTAGTCCCGGGGTAAACGAGTGCAGCTTGAAATCCATAATTGCAACTAACCTTGTTATTCCGTGTGTCATAATCGGACTCATCCCAAACAATTCCACTTTTCCTCGCAATGAGCCGAGGCGCCCCTCCAATAGGTATAGCTGCAATTGTAAAAAACCTGTTTTGTACTGAAGCCCAGATGACATTTGTTTTACCGTCGCCCGCCAAAAACTCTGTCCTTGGTACTCCAGGGAGACATCCTAATACCCTATTTGCAAACCATGCGTCATTAATAGATTCTGTTTTAGAGCCGTTATACCACATCAGGCCCATAAGCTGGCCATTATCCCGTTTATTCAAAGGCGCAGCCATTCCTAAGAACCATTCTTGTGTAGGAATAGAAACACTTTGAGTAAGCACGTTTTGGATGCTAATTTTGGCCTTGAAAAGGTAATTTGATCTTATTTCAAACTCTTTGATAATTTTTACGCCTAACGGGACGGTTTTCTGTGCAATCAATTTATTTGAAGAAACCTGACTGATCTCAAAAACACCGTCACCTATTAAGTCTCGGCCTCCAAGGACGGTCAAAATTGGAAAATCAGAAAACTTGTTTAGGGTTGCCGGTCTAAGGCCATTGCCACTTTTTGTAACGACATGCTCGGGAAACTTTTTCAACTCAATGAATTTAAATCCACCGCCATGTGACGTAAAATAATACCTGGCATCCGCGGATTCCAGGGTAATCAACTTCTCAGGCTCTTCTGATTTAGGAAAAACAACAATAGGCTCTTCAATCCTGGGGTGTTGTAAATTTATATTTGTTGAAACTCCGTTGGGTAAATTTGTAGTACCAGCAGTCAGTGCAGCCGAAATATTGTTCGTTTCATTTGATCTATTAATCGGCTTTGGTGGATACAATCGATTTATCAAAGGCTGCCATAAGACCAAAACAATAAAACATATAATCAAAACTATGACCGATTTTGAATCCATAACTGCTTATTTCTTAAATTTATGAAACAGGTTTTTTTTATTCTTTTCAGGTATAGGATCATAACCACATCCACCAAAAGGATGACATTTTAGAAGCCGAATAACGCCATACCAACATCCCAAAATTGGGCCATGTATCTTTACTGCTAAATAAAAATATTCTGAGCACGAAGGCACAAATCTACAGTGGCCCAAATTGCCAAAAAACACCTGTTTAATTGGGGAAATAAGGAGCTGATATATTCTCAGAATAAATAAAATAATGGTTGTGACAGGTTTCATTTTTTGATTAGGCCGGCCAAACTCAATGCGTTGAGATATTCTTCTTCTATTTCTTTAAAACATTTATTAACGATGTTTTTTCGGGCAACGAGCACCAGATATGCTGGCTTAACAAGCTCTTGCTGATGCAACCTAAATACTTCCCGAAGCAGACGTTTTGCTCGGTTTCGTTTTACAGCCGAGCCTGTATCACGTCTAACTATAACACCAAGGCAAGGACGATCCAATCCAGGGTCTTCAAACCAATTCAAGATAAAAGACGGCATGACCAAACGCCGGCCTTGCCGCCTAATCGTGTTAAATAGGGCAGCCGTCCGAATCAGGTTTTTTTTGCTTAGTCTAAATTTCAGTTGCGCAACATTTATCACAATTTATTATACAGGTGTCAAACGTTTACGCCCTACCCTGCGTCTATTGGCTAAGACTTTTCTGCCACCCTTAGTTGACATCCGACTCCTGAAGCCGTACTGACGCACTCTACGTATTTTTGATGGTTGATATGTCCGTTTCATGGTCTTTTAAATTTATAGTTTTTAAAGCCCTTCTACTGCATAACGCAGTAGAGTTGCAAACGTTATCAATAAAAAACTATATGTCAAGTCAGACCAAAGATATTTCTTTTCTATGCATTGAGTCAAGAATTCCTCAAAAACAAATTTTTGAATTTTTCCCTAAAGTTTTACTCAGATTTACCGAAAAACATAATAACGAGGATTGAAATAATTGTATTTTAAAGTTATGGTAAGATAAAGCCGGTCTTCTGGCTAGCAAACAAAGTAATATGGTATCCAACAACTATAGTAAGAAGCAAAAGCCAATAATAAACGATACTGACATCCACCAATCAACAGAGCTACTTAAAAAATTGGAAGCTGATGTGTATTTTGTGGATGACGAATCGTTAATTGTTGAAATAGCATCGATCGCCTTGGAAACGGCAAATATTAGAGTTAAAACTTTCCAAAATCCAAAATCAGCATTAGACTCATTTTCAAATGAAAACACTAAACCATCTGTGCTGATAACAGATTATGTTATGAAGCCACTTAATGGCATAGAGCTCATTAAAGAATGTAAACGTATCCAGCCTAATTTAAAAACAATCCTGATTAGTGGGAATGTTGGACCTGAAATCATGAATCAAACCGATATCAAACCAGAAAGGTTTATTTCAAAACCATTCAAATCAAATACTCTTATTGAAACTGTCTATGAACTGATGAAAAATAAATAAATTAACGGAGTCAAATGCTTTTTTTATCGGAAATTAAAGAGAAGGATCTCGTATTAAATAAAGACCACAAAACCAAGCCAATTATATTGCTTATAATTGGAGGAGATCCAAGAGTTAGTATCAGAGCAGCTGATGCGATCAAAATGGCTTCTGAAATTTTATCATGGAAAAACATTCAATTAATTGTCTATCTGAAAAATGCAGCGGCTTTGTTGCTTCATCCCACTATTAATAACTGGATAGGTCATGATGTTATCAGTAAAAGTTTGCCATTATTAATCGAACATAAATGCCAATTTCTAGTTGAGCAAAGTAACCCATTTTTGAGAGAAATTTCTGGTAATAAAATTCCTTTCAAAACAGTTACTGCAACTGAATTTGCAGCAATTGCATCTGACAGCAAATTTGTTATCAGGTTCTAGCTTTTCCAGTTTAGAAACTTTATATCCTCTCTGAACTATCAAAAAGTCAACTTTTTGCTCTCCTAAAAAAAGCTTATTTAAACGGGACAGTCAGGGATTGGCCATTATTTACCGCATTTAAACTTAAAATATACGGAGCGGCTTTCCTCGCCCAGTCTTGAGGTTCCGGATATTTTGATGCATTTTCGCCAAAGCAGCTTTTGAGCATATCGGTATTAATAATTCCCGGGTTAAGAGCTACAGCAGCCATTCTGCTTGGTAATTCCTGGGCAAAAGCCTGAGTCAGGCCTTCAATAGCCCATTTGCTACAACAATACGGGGCAACTTCTGCATCGGTAGTCCTGCCCCAACCCGAGCTAAAGTTAACAATAACTCCAAGATTTCGTTTGACCATACTTGGAACGAAATGCCGAATCATGTTTGCGGTGCCCTTTACATTTACATCTATGACCAAAGAAAACTCCGAGTCTGATATTTTCCAGAGCGGCGCGTTCTTGTTTATCACAGCTGCACAATTTATCAGATAATCAGGTGGACCTAATTTAAGCAGTACTTTTTCTGCCCAGTTTTTTACCATTGCATCAACAGATACATCAACTACATCAAAAATATGCGGTTCGGCATATTTTTTATGAATCTGGATAATATCAGAACTTGACCTTCCGCATCCTGCTACTATGTGACCAAGCCGAACGAACTCATCCAAAAGAGCCCGGCCTAATCCACGTGTAACACCGGTTAAAACAATTACTAATGACTTGCTCATAAGTAATTCAATAGTTCTACACGCCTCAGCTCATTCAGTAATCATATCCAAAATTGATTTCGCCGCCGATGCAGGATCGTGCGTTTGATATATCGGTCTGCCAACAACAATCCAGTCGGCACCTGCTTTCAGCGCCTCCGACGGATTCATTGTCCGTTTTTGATCATCTTCTGCTGTTTTAACAAATCTAATACCGGGAGCAACTATTGTGAAATCACTTCCATAACTCTGACGAAGTTCATCGATCTCTAATGGAGAACAGACAACACCTCCGGCACCGGCCTTTAGAGCCAGGCCAGCTAATCTACGCACAAATTCTTTAGGACTGTCATTCACACCAAGCTCCTCAAGGTCTGTTTCATTTAGACTTGTCAGCATCGTGACAGCTAGCACTGTTGGCACAGGTCTACCCATGCTTAGGGCTGCGCTTCTTGCTGCAGAAACTGCAGAACGTATCATTTGCGACCCTCCAAATGCATGAACAGTTAACAAATCAACACCCAATCGTACTGCAGAGGCAACCGCTCCATGAACGGTGTTCGGAATATCATGAAATTTTAAATCCAAAAATATTTTTCTTTCAAATTTTGAAAGTGCTTTAATCAGATTAGGTCCAGCGGAAACGAATAACTCTGACCCGATCTTAAAACCACCGACAAAAGGTCTAATCTTTTCTGCCAGATCTAAAGCTGATCTCTCATCTGACACATCCAACGCTGCCATTATTGGATTTTTCATATACTCCCACATGATGACCAACTTAATTCCAAACGCAAAACTTTTATTGTAAACCGAGGCCTTTGGTACTCATATTCGGCTCAAAAAGCCTTATTTACAGGGATTAACTTTTAAACAAATGCATCGCTTGATTTAGTCTGGGTTTGCCTCAGATGGATATTAAAAAACGCTGCGGCCAATGCGGTTAGACCTGCGAAAATATACGGTAACGCAGGATCTATATCAAATAATGATGCTGCAACTATTGGCCCAATTATTCGAGCCAGGCTTCCAACACTTTGATTAACCCCTAAAACCAATCCCTGCTGTTGCAAAGGAGTAACAATCGATATCAATCCAAATATAGGCGGTCGATTTAAGCTGGAGCCAATAGCAAGTAAGATTAATAGGCCAAACATTACTACAGGCTTAAAAGAAAATGGTAACAGACACAGGCTCAACCCCATGAAAAAGAAACTAATCGTTATCAGTGCCCGTTCTTTAAACCATGCAACAAGTTTTTTTAAAAACAAACCCTGAACTATCACAGAAACTGCCCCAGTAAGAGCAAATAAAAAGCCTACCTGAGTCTCGTTAAACTGAAATAATCTATTTGATAGAAGTGCTAACGTGGTTTCATAACAAGCAAAGCAAAATGTTGAAATAAAAAACAATCCAGATAAATGCCTGATTTGAGCATACCTAAACACTTCATTCAAACGTCTGAAAAAGCCGAATCCGTCACGCTCAACGGATGTGTTTTTACCAGTTTCCGGCAAGATTAAAAAGGCCACGATAAAATTAACTGTACACAATACCGTAGCAATCCAGCCAGGGACTGACAAACCAAACTTCGCTCCAAACGCACCAATAGCTGATCCAATAATAAATCCGAGTCCAAAAGCTATTCCTATTAATCCCATACGGGCAGATCTCAGCTCAGGAGCTGTTAAATCAGCAATATAAGTCTGAGCAACTGACATATTCCCGGCACAACATCCTGCAAACACCCTTGAAAATAGAATTACCCACAAACCGACCTTTGTTTGCACCATAGAGGCCACGGCAAACAAAGCATATGACAATACACCGCCAGCCAAACTAACAAGCATCACTGGCCGCCGTCCCAGACGATCTGACATCCTTCCCCAAAATGGTGAAAACAAAAACTGCATTCCAGAAAAAGATGCAGCAATGATTCCAATCATAAACCCACTGGCTCCAAACCTGGCGCTGTACAAAGGTAATAATGGCATGATTATACCAAAACCGATCAGGTCCAAAAACACGGCAAAAAAAACTACACCAAGCGCCGCTGAATTTTCTTTAAAACGAAAAGGACAGTAAATTTGATTAAATATCTTCACCTAAAGTTACTTACCTATACAAAATTGATTGAAAATAGAATCCAGCAAATCATCGGTATAAACTCTACCTGTTATTTCACCTATTGAATTTGCGGCACTTCTGAGCTCCATTGCTACAAACTCTATACTCTCTCCTTTTTGCAATAACTCAATAGCACGGTTTATGGCATAAAACGCTTTCTCGAGAGTTTTTTGATGTCTTGTATTTATTGCCACATGCTCAGAAGCCTGACCACAATTTGTTGAGAATGCAGACTCGAATATCAGATGCTTTAATTCATCAAGCCCCACACCTGTTAAACAGCTTGTTTTAACGATTCGTATACATTCGACTTGTGCCGGAAATACAAAATTCAAAGGGAGATCAATCTTATTAAGGACTATGATCCTCGGATATTTTTCGCTTACCTGAAACCATTGCCTGTCTTCATCAGTTTCGGCTCGGGAACAATCGATTACATGTAATACTAACTCCGCGTTTTCCAGAGCGCGCATACTTCGTTTAATACCTTCTAATTCCAGGGGATCGGTACTATTTCTCAAACCTGCAGTATCGACAAATATAACCGGCAAGCCATTAATGTTAGCTAACTCTTCAATAGTATCACGAGTTGTCCCGGGAATGGAAGAAACAATAGCCCGATCCTGGCCCAATAGTCTGTTCAATAAACTGGATTTTCCTGAATTAGGACTTCCAATTATTACTGTTCTTAATCCCTCTCGTAAAATTTTGCCTTCACGCGAAGTTTTAAGGAGCAAATCGATTTTCTCCCTTAAAACACATAGCCGTTCAATGATCTTATCCCATGGTGCAATTTCGATATCTTCTTCTGAGAAATCTATGTCAGCCTCAACATGAGCACAGATATCCATTAGATCACTCCAGGCCTCATCAATGATCTTTGAAAGTCCACCCTGTAATTGATTTCTAGCGGCTTTAAGAGCTAATTCGGTTTTCGAATGAATCAAATCTGCAACAGCTTCGGCTTGCGATAAATCAAGTTTCCCGTTAAGAAATGCCCGTTTAGTAAACTCACCCGGGTACGCTAGTCTGGCCCCATAACTAATAATGGTCTCCAGGACGAGCCTTGCAATTAATATCCCACCATGACAGGAAATTTCCACGGTATCCTCACCGGAATAAGTTCGTGGTGCACGCATTACAGCAACCAGTACTTCATCTATCATTTCTCCATTTTGGGAGTAAATATGCCCATGGACAATAGAATGCGAAGGAACAGCTGTCAGTTTTTGGTGTTGAGATTTTGGGACGAAACAGCTGTCAACAATTTCAACTGCCTTCTGCCCGCTTACACGTACCACGGCTATACCGCCTTCGCCTATGGGTGTAGAAATTGCCGCAATTGTATCAGTTAGCATAAATCAGTTCTTTCTATACTAAATCAAACGCACACCAGTTATGGATTACCGATAACCTCAAGAAACCTTATAATTGAGTCGCCGTGCCTTAAGATTTTAAGTTCATGCCAGAAACCCGGAATGCTCAGCACATCGCGTCTGGCATTGCCTAAAATAAAGAGCCCGTCAGGCTTTAATATTTTTGCTAGCTCAGGTTGGTCAAGTAATCGCTGGGCATAAGAAACAGACCGTACCCCGGGTTTTGTTTTTTCCCCATATGGTGGATCTGCTAGTATCAAGTCAAAAGTCTGACCACTTGCAGCAAGTTTTTGAATTGCACTAAATGCATCCTCAACCCAGACCTGTAAGGCTCCGCCAGGCAACCCGGTCAAATTATAATTCGCATAAATCAGGCGTGCATGTTTTTCTGATTTTTCGACACAAACAGCCGACCTTGCGCCTCGACTAATACACTCAAGGCTTAACGCGCCTGTCCCAGCAAATAGCTCCAGAACTGTTCTTCCGCACACCCTATCACCTAAACTATTAAATAGCGCCTGTCTAACCAGGTCTGGCGTGGGGCGAATGTCAGCACCCTTAAAACTTTTCAAGATCTTTCCACCAGCAATACCACCAATTATTCGCATAAACTAATACAAACACTTTCAAAAATTTTTTCAAATAACGTTTTTTAAAAAACAAGTTTTTAATGGTTGAAATCTTCAAGTTAAGAGAATAGCTTAAATTAAAGCAAAATCCTGATATGAAACCAGATAATCCAAACAATAACGGAAATATTTCAAACGGCGTCAACAAAAACCCCGAGCCTCAGGAAATCAAACTTTCCCCTTGCCTGCCGGTATTGAACATAAAAACATTAATGGTAGCCATAGATTTTTCCGACTCTTCAAAAATTGCACTCAGGTACGCTGCTGCCTTAGCACACAAATTTCAAGCCCGGCTTATTTTGGTTCATGTAGTTGAATTTAGCTTGGTTGGCTCAGAACTCGGTGCATTAGAACTTGCTCAAATCCAATCAGGTCTGGAAGAAGAAGCGAACAAACAAATTCAGAATCTAGTAGCCGATGAACTACCATCTGAGATCGAATCACAAACTGTTATTCGCACAGGCAAACCCTATTCAGAGATTGTTCACGCAGCGGAAGAATTTAAGGTTGACCTCCTGATAATCGCAACGCATGGGCATTCTACCCTGACAAAAATGCTTTTGGGCAGCACAGCCGAACGAGTGGTCCGACACGCTAATTGCCCGGTATTAATCATACCTAGAAGCAAGCAAGATATCGTTTTATAACTCACCTGGCAGAAATTTGCCGCCGTTGAGTAGCCACATAAGGCTGAATTAATTGTCTCACTACAATTAAAGCCTTCTTCAATCCATCAGCTGCCACAGAAGATAAAGCTTCACCAAAATTAAAAGATCTTGCTGGAATCTCAACCAGCCAAAATTCAGGGTTTGTTTTATAGAGTTTATTCACTAATGCCAAAAGAGTTTCAGGATCAAGTACATGACCCGATGAGATCGCTCTGGGATCAGGGGATATTTTTGTTACAGACACACTCCCTGCTTCAGCTCGTAAAGAAGCATCGATAAACACCACGACCTGAGCACTGGAAAGCCTGTCAGCTAATTCCGGGGTTAATTGTTGTTCCCTGTACACATCAACATGAGGGAGATTCCACCTGGAAACCTCTTCAGCTGCCAAACAACCCACAGAGTCGTCGCCACGCAATTCATTCCCATAACCGATAACAACAACCGTTGTTTTATAGCTCATCTATGTAAAAGAATTTGTGTCTTAGCTAGTCGATTGGCACAAGATGTTTTAAATTGAAGTTCTCTCCTGAAATCCAGGTGCGCTTGAGTTCTACACATTTCTTTTTCTAATCCCTTGTTATTTGTTTTAACACATTCCCGTTGCTATCGACAACCGTAACCTGGATAGGCATTTTACCTATAGCATGTGTTGAACAACTTAAACAGGGGTCAAAAGCCCGAACCCCGGCTTCAATTCTATTTAACATACCTTCGGTTATCTCTTTGCCTTTTATAAAATGCTTGGCTATTTGAGACACAGTTCTATCCATTGCAAGGTTATTTTGGCCCGTAGCGATTATCAGGTTAACGAACTCAATAATACCATACTCATTTACTTTGTAATGATGGAATAGAGTGCCTCTGGGGGCTTCACTGACACCAACGCCTTCAAGGTTATTAATCCCAGCATCTGCTCGAAGCTTCTGAGATAATAAATCAGGATCATCTAAGGCCAGTTCTATCCGTTCAATAGCAGCCAAGATCTCTATTAACCTTGCATAATGATAAAAAAATGAAGAAGTTACTGCCCCGGTGCCATACTGACGAAATTCGACTAATTCCTTATCGGCAATGGGTGTACCCATATGAGAACAAATGTTAAGCCGAGCCAACGGGCCCACCCTGTATAAGCCATCCGAAGGGCCAACCAGTTTGTAATAAGGCGCTTTAAGATACGAATCAACCCTGACGTCTTCACCAATAAATTCATAATACTTTGACTGGTCCAGATTGTCCTCTATCACGTTACCGTCACTATCAATAATCCTCAGACTACCATCGTAGTGCTCCCATGATTTATCTGAAGCAACCAGTCCCAAAAATAAGCTCGGGAAATTCCCAAAAAATTGAATTTCTTTTACAAATTTGTCTAATAACGTCTTGAATAACTCACAAGCCTTAATGGCGATCTTTTTTGCCTGAGGCAATGATTCACGAATGGAGTTTATCTCGGTATTAGAAAAACCTGAACGCACACCACCGGGCACTGACCAAGCTGGATGTATCTTACTACCACCCAATGTTTGAATTATTGACTGGCCAAACTTGCGAAGAAAAATACCATCCTTAACCAGGTCCTGGTCTTGTTCAACTAATGCAAAAATATTTCTTTTTTCTGGCGGGGCATCGAAACCAACCAACAAATCCGGGGCGCTCAAATGGAAAAAACTGAGGGCATGCGATTGGATAAATTGAGCCAGGTTCATTATTCTGCGTAACTTTACCGCTGCTGCAGGTATTTGAACTGCTAATATTTTGTCTCCTGCCTTTGATGATGCCAATATGTGGCTAACCGGGCAAATCCCACAAACTCTGGCAGTTAATCCTGGCATTTCCCATAGTGGTCTTCCTTTACAAAACTCTTCAAAACCTCGAAATTCCGTCACGTGAAAATGCGCATTGATTACATTGCCATCCTCATCAAGATGAATAGTTATCTTGGAATGCCCTTCAATTCTGGATACTGGGTCAATAATAATCTTTCTCGACATAAAAACTGAACCTGTTTTTTCAACCTTAATTAACCAAACTTTAGTTCTTCCGGCGGTAAGATCACTGGCTGGCCATTAAGTAATAGTTCTAATGCCAACTTAATCCGCTGAGCCGATGGCGGGCATCCTGGTATAAAAGCATCAACAGCCACTACCTGATGTATTGGGACAACTGGTGTTAAAAGTTCAGGCAGAATTCCGGGTTCATTGGGTATTGATTTGTTGCCGGCACTCAACTGCAGGTAGGCAGTTTCCAAAGCCCGCCTGGGACATTCAATAATATTTCTCATTGCCGTTACATTGCCAGTTACGGCACAATCGCCAAAAGCGATTATCAATTTGCTGTTAACCCTAACAGTCCTGAGTAATTCTAAATTATCCTTGTTAGCAACAGCGCCCTCAACCAAAGTAGCATCCACGCCTTTAGGAAATTCTTTTATATCCATTAACGGGCTATATACAATCTCGGCTTTCCCAACCAGCTCAATGAGCCATTCATCTAAGTCCAAAAAGGACATATGACAGCCGGAACAACCGCCCAGCCAAATAGTTGCTATTTTTAAACGATCCATTGTTCTTTCTCTCTCGCAGTGACAATAAACTCCAGTCTTTCACGATTATGCGTCATTTCAGAAACCGTGCTCCCTTTCCTGAATAATGCGCCTGTTGGACAAGCTTCAACGCACTTACCACATGAAGTACAACTATCAGCTTCAGCCCAGGGCCGATCAAGATCAGTTATCATCCTTGAATTTTCGCCCCTGCCGGCAATATCCCATGTATGGGCACCTTCTACCTCATGACACACCCTTAAACATCTGGTACATAAAATACATCGATTATGATCGATCCCAAAAAGCCTGTGTGTAATATCTACCGGAAATCTTTTATTCCGATACAAAAACCTCACATGATCAATCCCCAGGCTTGCAGCTAACTTTTGAAGTTCGCAGTGTCCATTCGAAACACAGACCGAACATGTATGATTCCGCTCAGCCAGCAATAGTTCTACAATCATCCGACGGTATTTTTGGAGCCGTTCAGAGTTAGTCCGAACCTCCATGCCTTCAGTCACTTTAAGCACACAGGCCGGAAAAAGCTTGTTGCTACCAGCAATTTCAACCAAACAAAGTCTGCAAGCACCAATATCAGCTACACCCTCCAGATGACATAAAGTCGGTATCTGTATCCCAGCAGCTCTTGCGGCCTCTAGAACAGTTTGGCCTTCGTAAGCACTGAGCAACTGACCATCTATAGTAAAGGTTTTAGCGCCCATAAAACTTACCAGCTAATTTTTTATTTTGAACTCTCATTCTCCTTCAAGTCATCCCCCTTACCAGCACGATTGATAAGCTGTAAGTACTCAGACTTGAAATATTTCAACGTGCTTATAACCGGGTTTGGAGCAGTCTGACCAAGCCCACATAAACTCGTATTTTTCACCAGGTCACACAACTCTTCAAGAAGCTTTAGATCATCTTCGGTAGCCTCGCCTTTCAAAATCTTATCCAGGTGCTGGTAGATTTGCACGGTACCAGCTCTGCATGGGATGCATTTGCCACAAGATTCATCTTTGCAAAAGTCTATAAAAAATTTGGCCATTTCCACCATGTTGGTTTGGTCATCCATGACTATCATGCCACCCGAGCCCATAATAGACCCAACTTTTTGCATTGACTCATAGTCCACCTGTATGTCCAGCTCGCTGGCGGGAATACAGCCACCGGATGGACCACCAGTTTGGACTGCTTTAACCTTTCCACCATTAGGTACGCCACCGCCCATCTCTTCAACAATTACACGCAATGGTGTGCCCATGGGCACTTCTACTAATCCTGTATTTTTTATCTTTCCTGCCAAAGCAAAAACCTTTGTACCTTTGCTCTTTTGCGTGCCTATAGAAGAAAACCACTCTGGCCCTTTACGAATAATGGATGGTATATTAGCTAATGTCTCAACATTATTGATCAAAGTCGGACAGCCCCATAAACCACTCTCAGCGGGAAACGGAGGTCGCGGTCTAGGTGCACCACGTTTGCCCTCAACAGAGGCAATCAATGCAGTTTCTTCACCACAAACAAATGCACCTGCACCCATGCGCAGCTCAATATTAAAATTAAAAGGCGTCTCAAAAATACCACTGCCTAATAGCCCCATTTGTTTTGCCTGCTTAATAGCCGTCTGTAATCTGGAAATTGCCAGAGGATATTCAGCTCTTACATAAATGAATCCCTGAGACGCACCTACAGCATAAGCAGCTATAGCCATCCCCTCAAGAACCCTGTGCGGATCACTTTCAAGCACGCTACGATCCATAAATGCACCCGGGTCCCCTTCATCAGCATTACAAATCACATATTTTTGTGTTCCTGCCGTTTTGGCTACTGTGGACCATTTCAAACCGGTAGGATAACCAGCTCCTCCTCTACCCCTTAGGCCGCTCTTAATAACCCAGTCAATTACTTGTTCCGGGGTCATTTCTCGTAAGACATGCCTTAAGGCCAGATATCCCTCATATGCAATGTAAGACTCTATCCGTTCCGGATCAACTATACCACTATTCTCTAAAACAATTGGTAATTGTTTTTTGAAGAATGGATCGTTTAAATTCCCGCACTTTAAATTTTTAGCTGGTTCGCCAGTTTGCAAAGCCGACACAATATCTTTAGCGTCTTCAGGTTTAACCCGTTGATATAAAATTTTTTGCGGATCCACGCATACCAACGGGCCTTCACCACATAACCCAAGGCATCCAACTCCACGAACTTCGACATCAGACTCCATGCCCAGTGCTTTAACTGCACTAATTAGAGCATCTCTCACTTCGAGTCCAGCCGAAGACAAACAACCCGCTGCTAAACAACATCGAATTAAGAAGCGTTTCTGATTGCTCCTCTCTTTTTCTGCAATATCAAGTAAATCTTTAAGAACCATGACTTAACCATCTATTAAGTTTATCAATAGCCGATTCCGGCGTTTGCTTTCCGACTACTGTCCCGTCATAAACCACTGCCGGAGCCAGTCCACAAGCTCCAATACATCGCGCCGTAAGAATCGATACCTTACCATCAGGTGTGGTTTCTCCGGACTTAACCCCGGCTTTTGTCTCAAGTGCTTGCAATACCTTGTCGGCACCCTTGACATAACAAGCAGTGCCCATACAAACCACACAAACGTGCTCACCCCGAGGCTTTAGAGTAAAATAATGATAAAAAGTCGCAACTCCAAAAACTTTGCTAGGAGGAAGTTTAAGCCGACTTGCCACAAATTTGAGTAAATCGTTATCCAGATAACCAAACAATCCCTGCGCTGTATGCAGTATTTCTATTAAAGAATCCTGCTTATAAAGCTGACGTTTCATTGCGGTCTCGAGAATCTTGTACCGCTTGTCTGCTGCTATGTCCGGAGGAATTGTCCCCGGAGTTATTCGATTTTTTATATTTGTGTTCGGATGCATTTGAACTCAATGCAGTAAGTTGTACGACATTTGCACAATATACTCACCTAGGTCAAGAACAGTAACAAAATTTTTTGTTTCACATCCATCTTTGTGCAAAAACGGTATAATTTTCAGCAAGAAATAATATCCTGCCCTGGTTAAATCCGAAACACACGACCGCAAGCCTTTAAACCAAAAGACTATTATTTTGGACCAGGATAACAAATCCTGAAAAGATTAAGCATTCATCATGCTTGAAAAGTGAGCACAACTCTAGTTTATTAGACAAATATGAATGGAAGTAACTCTGGTTTTGTTAAGGAAGACCCGTGGCGTATCTTCCGGATAATGGCAGAATTTGTAGACGCCTTTGAAATCATGTCAACAATAGGGCCTGCAGTGACTATTTTTGGATCAGCCAGAATGCCTAAAACTGACCAATATTACAAGGCTGCACAAGCCATTGCTTATGGCTTGGCCAAAGAAGGTCTAGCAGTCATAACCGGCGGCGGCCCCGGAATAATGGAAGCTGCCAATCATGGTGCAAGCATGGCCAAAGGAACATCTGTAGGACTAAATATAGAACTGCCAAAAGAACAAAAAAGTAACAAATACGCAAATATCCCCATAAACTTTCATTATTTTTTCTCAAGAAAAGTATGTTTTGTAAAATATAGCATGGGGTTTATCTTCATGCCCGGTGGGTTTGGCACACTCGATGAATTCTTCGAAACTCTCACTTTAGTACAAACCAATAGAATACCAAAATTCCCATTGGTACTTTTTGGTAAAAAATTCTGGGATGGGTTGATTTCCTGGCTTGATCACGCAGTATTGAAAAGGGCATTTATCGATGAAACTGATCTGAAACTGTTTTCCGTAGTAGATGAACCAAAAGATGCAATAAATATCATTCTCGATTACCGTAATCGAATCGGAGTGCCTACCACGTGCAGAAAAGGATTAGTTTAATACAATGTATTCAGTTACTAAATTGCCTAACGGCTTAACAATCGCAACTGCTAGTATGCCGTATATGGCGAGCGTCAGCCTCGGTGTCTGGGTAGGTATAGGTAGCAGGTTCGAGCCTGAAAATTATGCCGGGGTCTCGCATTTCATCGAACACATGCTTTTTAAAGGCACAAAATCAAGATCTGCAAGAAAAATTTCTGAAGACATCGAAGCAATTGGCGGGTCTTCTAACGCCTTTACAAGTGAGGAAAATACTTGCTTTTATTCACGAGCTCCTGCCACTAAAGTTTCTATAGTGCTCGACGTTTTAATGGACATGTATCTAAATTCGGTTTTCGAAAAAAATGAAATCCAAAAAGAACGGGAGGTTATTGCAGAAGAAATAGCAATCTTTGAAAACCAGCCTCAACTTTACATAGAAGAATTATTAAATTCAGTCCTATGGCAAGGCTCATCCTTAGCCCGGAGTATTACTGGGACAATTAAAAGCATCAAAAAGATAAATCGTCAGGTCATGCTCGACTTCAAAAACAAATATTATGTCGCTCCAAATACCATAATTGTTGCAGCCGGGGCTATCGAACATTCAAGATTTGTAAATTTATGCAAGAAATACTCAAACAAATTTAACAGAGGCACACCTCCTGAATATACACCTGTCCTGCATACTCAGACTAAGCCAAGATTCAAGGTATGCTCCCGCAAAACAGATCAATGTCATATAGCACTGGGATTCGTCACGTGCTCAAGACACAATCCTCTTCATCATTCAGTCAAAATTCTAAATGCTTTGGTAGGTGAGAATACCAGCTCGAGACTTTTTCAGTCACTACGCGAAGATAAAGCACTGGTTTATTCCATTGGTAGTACCGCTAGCTTTTATGAAGACACCGGAGACATCACAATTACCGCAACTTTAGACAATCAAAAATTAACCAGAGTCCTTTCTAACATTTTTACAGAGCTGAAACAATTCGTTAGAAAAGCGCCCTCAAAAAAAGAATTATCAAATGCGATTGATTATCTAGCCGGCCAAATAGACCTTGGCTTAGAAAATACAGAAAACCAGCAAAACTGGGTCGGGGAAAGCCTTCTTAACTTTAAAAGAATAATTACACCCAAGGAAATCAAAGACCACTTGCTGCAGATAACTCCATCAACTATACAAAAAATAGCCCAGACATTTTTCCATCCATCCAGATTAAATATTGCAATCATTGGCCCGTTTAAACAAAACCTCCCACTTACTCGTTTACTTGAAAAATTATAAGCAGTACTTCAAATCCGATTAAAAAAAGGCATGCAGGGCCTTCTTGACTTATGTAAATTGAAAATTAAATTAACAACATGTTAACTTTCAGACAAATTTCATTTTCTATTTGTATATTAATAGCATCGAGCATATCAGTGCTAACAACCCCGGCACAGAATACAAATCAGAATTATCCGCCCTGGCTGACCAAGCCACTATCACTATCTGATGCGCTTAATATAGCTCTGGAAAACAATTCAACAATCATCAAGGCCAAGCATGATCTCGAAGCCACACATGGATTAGTTGTTCAAACACGAGCTATCATTATTCCAAAGCTCCAGGCAAAAGGCAGTTACCAGATCGTGGATGAGAGCTATATAGACAAGATCAAATTCCCTTCAACAGTACCTATGTCAATATCTTATGCAGACCAGTACTGGGCAACTTCTATCCAGATCGTTCAATCTATATACGAAGGTGGCCGAATGCTATCTTCTCTGAGGACATCCAAATTGCTTAAAGAACAAGCATATTTAAATTATGAAACTGTGATTGCTGATACACTACTAGCCGTAAGAGTTGCTTACGCCGATGCATTGCTGGCCGCTCAACAAATAACCGTTCAGGAAGCATCAGTTAAATTGTTACAACGTGAACTTGAAGACGCCACCAGAAGATATGAAGCCGGAACTGTCCCAAGGTTTAATGTCTTGCGGGCAGAAGTCGAACTTGCAAATGCTAAGCCCAGACTCATTAAAGCAAAAAATTCATTCAGAATTGCAAAAAATAACTTATCCAATTTATTAGGCTACAATATACCTCATGAGGTCCTGGAAGATGTGCCATTAAATTTAACAGATAAATTAGAAGTTGAACCATTAAACATTGACCTACCGTCATCAATTGCAATGGCATTAGAGAATAGAACCGAGCTCGCGTCCCTCCGCAAGGCCGAAAAACTAGCCAGGGAATCTGTCACTGTTGCCAGATCAGGTTATTTACCTAGCGCACAAACCTTTTTCGGATTCGGATCAAAAAATTCAGCCTTTGACAATGATCTAAGTAAGGATTTATCAGGTTGGTTCGCGGGAGTCCAGATAACCTGGAATATCTTCGACGGCTTTTTGACTAAAGGTAAAACTCAGGAAGCCCAGGCACGCCTTAAAAAAACCCAAGAAGAAATCACGGATACTTCCAGAAAAATTGAATTAGAAGTCAGAACAGCCTATTCAAACTTCATCGAAGCAAAAGAAGTCCTGGAATCTACTAAAAAAGTTGAAGAACAAGCAGAAGAAGCACTGCGTTTAGCAATAGCACGGAATGAAGCCGGTACAGGCACCCAATTGGATGTACTTAATGCGCAAACCTCGCTTACTGAAGCAAGAACAATTTATATCACTGCAATGCATGATTATACAGTAGCTAAAGCAAGATTGGAACGTGCTATAGGGTATAAAAGTTCATTTGAAAAGCACTGAAATAAAAGCCCCGTTGGGTTTTTTCAGTAAAGACTATACTTTAGCAGCGGGCAGATAAATTTGAAACTCAGTAGAATATTCACCAGCAGGAGATACTGCTTCAATCCTGCCACCTGCATTTGTAATAATATTTTTTGCAAGATATAAACCTACACCATAGTGAAGAGGGCCCTTCGTAGTGTAAAATGCCTCAAAAAGTTTAGGTTTAACCACATCACTTAACCCTGGACCATTATCGGCAATTTTAAGCACATGCCATTCGCCATCAACGGCTGTTGAGATTGCCACAGTCGCATTAGGCATTCCGGTAACAGCTTCTATAGCATTGTTTAAAATATAAAGGCATGCTCGAGCAATCTCACCAGGATCCACCAGCCATTTGCAACCACTATCAGCATTTGGAATGATGGTGACTTTGTTCACAATAGCCTTATAATTCGCCAGTGTGACTAGATCGTTAACCAAAGAATCAAGGCTTAGTAATTCTTGCGTCCCCGTTGAATGAGCTATCAAAAGTAATGACCTTAGCTTTTTACTTGCCCGATACAAACTTTCTTCAATTGCTTGCAAGCGCTTGATGGTATCCTCTTTGAAATTGTGCTCGATCATTAATAATTGCACATTACCTAATGCAGCGGCTAAAGGATTATTAATCTCGTGAGCCAGGCTTGCCGAAAGCTGCCCAATTGTCTTCTCCCAATGTTCATCCAGCATCTTCTGGCGAAGCTCTCCCAATTTTCTTTCATTCTCAAGTTGCTCTTTTAATTTGTCCTGAAGATATTTGACACGTAAAGCTGCATCAGTCCTGGCGATAAGTTCAGCCTGATTCACCGGCTTGGTCAAGTAATCATGTCCGCCAACCTTTAAGCCCTTTATCCTGTCTGAATATTCTAGTTGCGCCGTCAGAAAAATGACCGGTATATCTTTTAAATTCTCGTCTTCCTTAATAAGCCTACAAACCTCAAACCCATCCATTACCGGCATCAAAACATCCAGGATTATAACATCAAACTTTTCCTTTTTAAGCAATTCTAAAGCTGAGGAACCGTCTCTACAACAAACACAATCCATTCCTGCTGATTTTAACCTGATTTCCAGAAGCCGTAATGAATCTGCCTGATCATCTACCGCCAAAACACGTGGTTTTCTTGTTGCTGATAGATTTTCGTTCGATGTTTTTTTACCCGCCGGCTCTTCCATCATTAAAAGCAAATAACTAAAGCTTAGGGATTGTCAATATTATAAATAAAAATCACCGAAAGAATCAGGCAATTGTTCAAATATTTCACCATAAAATGTAATTAAATAGCCCTTTTAGCAGCAAATACTTTAAGGTCACCAGAAATTTTACCTTCTTTGATAATTCTAAATTTTCGGTTTGACCCTCAAAACTCAATAGTCAATGACTGCAGCCAGTATTAGCAAACCGTGTAATCTGCACTTTAATCGCCTCTATTTTGGATTTTAGTCAGAAGCTGCTCCTCTACTCAAAAGTTCTTACCAATCTGGATCCAGTCTTAGTGATACAGGTATTTACTTGAAGCTCTTTACATTCACGTCTGAAAAGTATAAAGTCCTGGTATGTCCGATAAGTTTGATGTAGTTAGTTTTCTGAACGAAGAAGCCAAAGGCAAACCAATGCAAAACACCAGATCAGACGTAAAAAACATTCACACCTCAGGTACGACACGTCCTCCAACCCGGGAAGAACTGGAACTAAAGATAACCGAAGCCCAGCAAAAATTAGCAGATCTAAAACGCGCACAAGAAGAACTCGAACGAGCTAGAGCTGCATTGGAAGAAGCTAAACGCAGGCAAGTAGAATTTCAAACCGGACGTCAGGAGATCATTCGCGAACTAACCCGGGGAGTTGGCATCCTGGAAAAATCCGAGCTCAAAGCTAGACAGGAAGCCGAGCAGCTATCCAAAACCTTAGCCGGCTTAAAAGATGCACTGGCTAAAGTCCAGGCAATTCGAGACGAAACATGGACAAAAGATAACTACCAGGTCGAATTAACCAAAGCTCTAACGTCAATCGAAAATGCTAGAATGGAACTCAATTCAGCTAAATTAAAATGGCCAATCCTGACAACATCTTCACCAAACGTGGAGGCTAATTCTGATGTGTCAACCTCCTCTATCCATCCTAACACCATTGCTAACATCAAATTTAGAGAACTTTGCAAATTGGGTCTGGCATTCTCATGGCCAATAGCCGCAGTAATTTTGATTGTGGCGATCGCTTTTATGATTATTTATATCTACCACAAATAACTTTCTATAACTATGGGATTGTTTAAAAAAAAGAATAACCCTCTCTCAGCTCAGGAACAAGAAATTTTAAACCAAATCAAGACCCTTAATGACCAAATCTCCGATCTTCAAAAATATCTTAAAAAAATATCAAACCAACCGCCTAATCCGCCAAACGATACATTAACATCTCAAACAAAATATCATACTACGAGACCAGATGATAGATTCTCTCACCTGGTCAATCCTCCAAATATTCAAAACATCGATCTTTCACCTGATTACTTCCAGGATAACACATTAAAAAAATTCGACCTGATCGGGTTTATCAATAAAATTAAAAAATCCTTAAAAGGCCAAACACCATCAAATCCCCAATTAATAACCCTTTTAGCATCAGGCAATAAACATGGTCTTCGGCCATTAAGAAAAGAACAGAAAATCGCCAGAAATAGGTTTATTATTCTGGTGTTAATGTTTCTATTTTTGTTATGGCTAATAGCCTATCTGATAATCAAGAACCAATAGCTATAGATACCGACTACGGTGTGTTTGTTGCCTTAATTACTAAAAATGGAATCTCAAGGATTTATTTCCCCAATAAGCTCAAATCTATCGGCCTCAATAACCCAACTAATCAACCCAAGCAAATGGATCATAATCTGATCCAGCAAGTCCGTGAAGTCATCAATTGCATCTTAACAGGTAAGCCTCAAAAGATTAATCTTCCGATTGATATCTCTGAAGCAACAAATTTCCAAAAATCCGTGTGGGAATATATTAAAATGATACCGTGTGGTTACATAACCACATATGCTACAATCGCAAAAGCCATAGGCCAACCTCAGGCATCCAGAGCAGTCGCCAATGCCTGTGCAGCTAATCCAGTTCCACTTTTGATTCCATGCCACAGGGTAATTAGATCTGACGGGACTCTGGGTGGCTATTCCAGTGGCCTTAAATGGAAACACTTATTACTCAAGACCGAAAAAATCCCTATTGCAAGGCTTCGAAATAAAGAAATCTTTATAAGATTTCATTTCGAACTTTCCAAAACTTAAGTTTTTTGGGTAAATCAATTAATAAAAAATGAATCCCCATATCAAAAAATCCAGCTCGAGCTTATCAGTTCAATCTGCTAATTCAGCATTTACTCTTATAGAACTACTAGTGGTAATAGCTATCATCTCAATTCTGGCTGCATTATTACTCTCGTCCATAACCTCCGCAAAAAATCAATCCCGTAGAACTGAATGCTCCTCCAATCTAAGACAACTTGGATTAGTATGGTTAATGTACACCATTGATAACAACGATAAACTAGCGGCTAATGGCCCAGGCGACACCTTCAGCACATGGGTTTCCGGTAGTTTTAAAGAAAACCCTGAAGATAGTACAAATAGCGTTTTACTTATCGACTTCAATAAGTCTTTATTTGCCAGATATATCAAGACTTACAGGATTTATAAATGTCCGTCAGATCATTCAACCCAGGTAAGAAGTTATGGTATGAATGTCTACGTAGGATGGACCGGCCCACAATACAGATCATTGCCAGACAATGTGCATTACGAGGTTTACACAAAATTAAGCTCAATATACCAGCCAAGACCATCAAACCTTTTGTTATTCGAAGAAATCCACCACCTCAGTATCTGCAGACCCTTCTTCGGGATCTATATGACCACACAACCAGCCAATACCAGATTTTACCACTTCCCAGCAAGTAGACACCTGAGAGGAGCGGTGCACTGCTTCGCCGATGGCCACGTCGAAAGCCACCGATGGCAAGATCCAAGAACCATCCAGGCTAAATCGAACAATTACCACGGACATGACGACCCTTCACCCAGAAACATTGACCTTTTATGGCTAATAGAACGAGCCTCAGCACCTAAGTAAAATTTTAATGTCTTAGTCAAACCCAAGCAAAAATTGAACAAACCAGAATAAACTTAACCAACCACTCCCTTTCAAAATAGCTTTAAGCCTCTCATACTCCAATTAACCCACAGTTGCAGTCCACATTTGATAAATTTTTTGTATATCCTGCCAATAATGCTGAAGTACAAATCAAGAAAACAACAAATTCCATTGTCCAAATTTAAAATCACAGTCGGAAATTTTCTGAGCTAAACCAAATAAAAAGTGTTCACCTACGAAAAGCAGACCGCATTCAAAAAGGATTCGTTTTTTATATCAGACTTTTACCTTAGATAGCGTTTCCTTGAGATACTTGGCCGAATTCTGCAATGCTAGCTTTTCCTTGGGCCACAGGTTTATCTCAATATGCTCGACAACTCCGTTTTTGTTGATAACTGTTGGTACGCTTAAACAAACATCACCGATCCCATAAGCCCCTTTTAGCAAAGTAGAAACCGGTAGAAGTCTATTTTGATTCAATGCTATCGCATGAATTACTTCCCGTATGGCAAGGCCAACAGCCCAACCCGCTCCACCTTTTTTCGAGATGACCTCAGCACCTGATGCCCTGGTCCTCTCAAAAATTTTTGTTTGTAAGGCCGGAGTAAACTCCTGAATTCCAGACAATGGCAGTCCATTAATAGTGGCGGCCGACCAAATAGGAACCATTGAATCTCCATGTTCGCCTAAGATCAAAGCTCTGACTTGAGTGGGTGCTAAATTTAATTCCATCGCTATGAACGAACAAAACCTTGCTGTATCAAGCATTGTCCCCAGCCCTATGACCTGGTTCCATGGAATCTGTAATCTCTTTACTGCAAGATATGTCAAAATATCCACGGGATTGGATACAACAAATATTATAGCCTCTTTTTTAGGATTAGAAGCTTTTATCTTATCCAGGATATCAATAAAAAGAGCCACATTCCGGTTAATCAGGTCTAGACGTGATTCATCCGGCTTCCGTCTGAGGCCAGCTGTTATTATAAAAATATCACTATCAGCTGCACGTGAGTAATCTCCGGCATAAATCCGCTGGTCTGCAGTTAAAGCACTACCGTGAAGAAGATCCAGGGCCTCGCCCTCTGCCATCTGTAAATTAGCATCTAACAACTGAATCTCAGAAACTACAGCTCCACATTGCAATGCAAAGGCAGCACAAGCACCAACTCTACCGCCACCACCAATTATAGTTACTTTCATAACAATCTTTTCTATTTCTTAAAATTCTAACAGCTCAACCATTAAACTTTGAAATAATCATATCTGTAATAGTCTGAACCAGTTGTTCTTCTTCAGAATTATTCTGGGCAATATTTGCTGTGCTGGAGACAGAACACTTCCCGGACTGTAACCATCCATCATTATCGCAAAGCTGGCATTCTTTTAAATCATATCTGGGATCAGGAATTCCCAAACGTTGCTTGATCTGGAGTAATTCTTTGAGTTGTTGCGGTGAGAAGGCCTTTAATTCACCACCCAACTGTAAGGCCACTACTATAGTCCTACAATACGCTTCTATTATTTCCATCTTAAAGTACGCATCCTCAACATTATCACTCCAGGAAACCACCCCATGATTGGCCATCAGAATTGTATTATGCACATCAGCCAGGGCAGATACCTTCTCACTCAATTCACTAGTACCAGGAGTCGAATAAGGAGCTATAGGAACTTCACCAATAAAGACTTCAATCTCGGGAATCATACAAGTAGGCGGTCTCAGCCCGGCAACAGCAAACGCTGTAGCATAAGGCGGATGACAATGGACAACTGACTTAGCCTTTGGCTGTTTCTTCATAATCGCTAAATGCATCAATATCTCACTTGTCCGTTTCCGTTTACCAGCCAGTTGGTTGCCATCCATATCAACTAAGCATAAATCCTCAGGCTTCATAAAACCTTTGGATATCAAGGTCGGCGTGCATAACACATGATCATTATCAATTCTAATTGATATATTCCCGCCATTACCATCAACATACTCTCTTTGCCATAACCTGCGTCCTATATCACAAATCTGATTTTTATATTCGTTCACTTTAGCAGAGTTAAATAGCGCCTCAGCAGAACCTGATGATCCGGAAACCTGCTTCGGTTCAGAGCTAGATTTCTCTGATGAATCCTTTGATGACACAATTGTATTCACTAATGGACTCTTTAGCTCTCGTAGCTTGTCTAAAGCTAACGGTGTATAAATTGCATCAGCTGGTAAGCTACTTAAATCCTTCCTAGCCTTGAGCAAATCTTCGATATCTTTGACACTGATAACTTTCTTCATTTTTATTTATATGAAATTGTATCGATAATAGCCGCGTTATATGCATCCACTGGCGTGTCAGCCTTAAACGGCACAGCTGCTTCCCGGCCCTCTACAAATCCAATGATATCACCAACTCCCGCGCCAAGGTTATCATAAACTATAAGGGTCTGTTCCTGACTCATTACACACGTGCGCGCATCACTTATCAATTTTAATTGATCCTTCTTCAAAGGACTTACAACAAGTAACCTGGAGCCTGCCAACGAGTCACAGGCCAGGTTCAAAATTACTTTTCCAATGACACAGCCCAGTCTCATCTGCTCACCAATAACTCATTATTGTTCATGCTCAATCAAAGCTACATTTTCAACTTTATCAACTACACCAACAATCATCATACGAACAGGACTCAAAGGATCTCCAACCGCTGCCCTTGCTGCAGAACCATCGGACGAAACCAGAACATAATTACCATTTGCCGCTCCCAATGAGTCAATCGCAATTATAGGCGTTCCATACTCACGACCTGAAAAATCCGTTGGCTGGCAGATTAGCATTCGCCAACCAGCTAAACTCGGATGTTTTTTGGTTGAGGTCACTGAGCCCTCTACTTTTGCGAGTAACATTTTTATCCAATAATAGTCTAAATCGTTTAATCAAAAGATCCGCAAGTTATCCACCATAACACACCTACGTACACGGGTGAATGTTCGAGGATTTGTTATGCCTTCGCCCGTAGGCGTCGCAATAGAGAAACTGGGATATCCTTCTCCACCATTGCCAAGCCCGGCTAAACATGATCCGTTTTTAATAAAGATAGTTGTCTCCAGTGCCCGGCCCATGGCGGTCATGTTTGCTACATTACGGGAATGGATAATAGACGTATGTCTATAGCTGTGCTCTGCTTGCTTTGCTAACTCAATGCCCTCATCTACATCTCGAACCCGTACCACCGGTATAAATGGCATCATCTGCTCCTCTTGTACAAATGGGTTTGAAGCATCTGTCTCAGCAAATAATAACTCAGTCCCTGCCGGCACTTCTAAACCAGCATACCTGGCTAATATAACGGCATCTTTGCCAATTAGTTCCTTATTTACAACGGCATGAGCACAACCACCAGCCGAAGCATCACCAAACTTAAACGCTGCCTTAGTTAATCTATCTAACTGAGATTGATTCAATTCCACTGCACCATTTTGTTTGAATGCGCTGATCAATTTATCAGCCACTGAAGCTACAACGAATACCTCCTTTTCCCCAATACATAAAAGGTTGTTGTCATAAGCAGCCCCCTGAATTATGCATTTAGCAGCCTTTTCTATATCTGCAGTCTCGTCTACCAATACCGGCGGGTTACCTGGACCAGCACAAATAGCGCGTTTGCCAGTTTGCATAGCAGCTTTTACAACGCCTGGCCCACCCGTCACACAAAGCAGCCGCACGTGCTCATTTGAACAAATGGCCTTAAAAGAATCCAATGTAGGCTGCTCTACCATGGTTATAACATTCTCTATACCCACCTCACTTAGAATCGCTTCATTAAATACCCTTACGGCCATTGCCGCACATTTACATGCATTGGGATGCGCATTGAAAACCACTGTGTTTCCAGCAGCAACCATGCTGATTACATTGCAAGCTAATGTAGGGATCGAATGTGTTGATGGGGTTACTGCACCAATAACCCCAAACGGCGCATACTCTTCTAATGTGATCCCATGATCCCCGCTAAAACCATCAGGATGCAAAAATTCTACACCCGGGACTGATCTCAAACTCTTGAGCTTCTCTATCTTGTGGTCAAGTCTGCCAATCTTTGTCTCTTCCAATTCAATGCGCCCCCACTCAGCAGCGTTCTTATCGCATAAAGTCTTGACTATATCAATTATCCGCTTTCTTGCTGCAACACCTTTCTCACTCAGTTGTCTAAACGCATCTGCTGCTGCCGAACAAGCATCATTAGCGTCCTGAAAAACCCCGAAATTCCGAGGTTTAGATCCACGGTTGTCCTTAATGCAACTCGACCTGGCGTACCCCTGTTCAATACGACTTAATACCTCCTCAACCACATCACGAATCAACTTTTCATTTATCGAAGGATTCATATTTTGGCTCACATCTTTTTTAAAACATTAAGATTGAAACGTTACCCCAGTTTAAACGTTATTACCTTTGTATACAGTCTTGCCCATAACATCGATTACATCCACTATCCCAATTATTACTGCATCCACCGGTGAATCTTTCATACCGGGAGCAAGCCTGGCAGAACTGCCCTGACAAAATAAAACCATCTCACCATTGCCCGCACCAACGCTGTCCACAGCTACTATCGTGTTTGCACCAGATTTGAGCTTATCCGGCGCCTGATCATCTATAAACTGTGGCCGTAAAATTAAAAGCTTACGTCCATTCAGATGATCATCCTTCTTTGTAGCTACAACAGCACCCTCTACGCGTGCCAAAAACATAAAACTTTATTTTGATGTCTGTTTCTTGGGCAAAACAACTTCTACATCAGCATGAGGTCTGGGAATCACATGAACACTGACTAATTCCCCGCCTATCGCCTTAACTGCTTGAGCGCCAGCTTCCGTAGCAGCCTTCACTGCAGCTACATCACCAACAACTACAGCAGTCACATACGCATTTCCAACCTGCTGCATTGAACCAGCAAGTTGAACGTTTGCAGCCTTGAGCATGGCATCGGTACCCTCAACCAATGCCACTAAACCGCGTGTCTCTAATAAACCAATCGCTTGAGCTGTCATAATTTATCCAATCATTAACTTTTTGATTAACTTTTTACGTGTTTTACATCTACTCTAATAAACCATTGCCAATATTAGCGGAGTTTCTGAACTTCCAGAAACCGCTTCACTTCACGGGCAACCACCAATTCTTCATTCGCAGGTATCAAAAAAATCTTTACTCTGGATTCTGTACTACTTAGCAGTGCCTCCTCTGCCATGGTCCGGGAATTGACTTCCTCACAAACCTGAATACCAAGCTCTTCAAGCCCAGAACAAACCCGTTTCCGAATTAATGGATTATTCTCGCCAATCCCGCCAGTGAAAGCTATTGCATCAACACCATTAAGGAGTACTAAAAATGCTCCAAGCCAGTGCCGAATACTCCAAATATAAACATCAAAAGCTAGCTGTGCAGAAGTGTTCCCCTGCTCAATTGCAGCCAAAATATCGCGCATATCGTTTAAGCCACCGGATAATCCTTTTAAGCCTGATTCTTTGCACATAAGCCGGGAGGCATCATCGATGTTTACCCCAAGCTCCCTGACAATAAAAGGAACAGCAAAAGCATCGAGATCCCCAACCCTATTGTTCTGGGGCAGACCCGACTGCGGACTCAAGCCCATGCTACTGCCAATTGCAAGCCCGTTCAAGATCCCGGTCACAGAGGAACTACCACCTAAGTGACAAGAAATCACTCTTAAATCAGGTCTCTGTATTGGCGTCGAGCCATTGTTGACATAAAGATCCTTAACTCGCCTGGCTATATCATCCCGGCCCATTAATTCGGCAGTCCGCTCCGCCACAAATTTATGGCTTGCACCATGAAAACCCCAGCGCCGTAATCCCGCCTTATACCAGTGCTCAGGAATAGCATAATGCTTAGCAGCATCGGGCATCCACTGATAAAAAGCAGTTTCAAACAAGCCCACCATTGGTACATCAGGTAGGCGCCTTTTAAATAATCGAATACCATTGATATACGGTGGATTATGCGCGGGTGCAAGAAAAGCAAACCGATCCATCGCCGCCAGCACATTGTCGTCCATTAACACACACCCGGTAACCTCTCTTGCTAAGACCGGTTTAAAACCAACCGCCGACAAATCATGATCCGATGCTATCCAGCCGTTTGCTTCCAGTTGCTGCAAGCATGAATTTATTGCACTGGAGTAATCGGTTACCCTATCAAAACCACCACGAACCAACATCCTCTCCTGGCCATTTGAAAAATCAAATAACCTGTATTTGAGAGATGTTGAGCCGATGTTGGCTATAAGGATTTTCATTTGACAGGACGGCGCCAAAAACTATTGCTGCTGGAGCCACTTGCCTAATCCGACAAGATCCTCATGCGGTCTAGGAATAACCTGAACACTAATTACCTGGCCGACCTGCGCAGCCGCTGCCGCACCAGCGTCAGTTGCCGCTTTGACAGCAGCAACGTCGCCTCTGAAAAATGCTGTAACATAGCCAGACCCAATCTTTTCCCAGCCTGTTAAAGTCACATTTGCGGCCTTTAATGCTGCATCGCATGCCTCAAGTAATGCACAAAAACCTTTGGTTTCAATCATGCCTAACGCTTGTTGCGCCATAATACTACCTCCGTTTCTTTAGATTATTTCTTAACTGGTTGCGCTCCATCCAAAAACACTTTTAATAAATCCTCATGCGGCCTAGCAATTATATGAGCGCATACAAGTTCACCAACCTTGCTCGCCGCTTTACTGCCAGCATCAACTGCTGCACGCACACTACCAACATCACCTTTAACAAGGATTGTTATAAGTGCTCCACCAATGGGCACTGTCTTAATTAAAGAAACATTGGCAGCTTTGACCATAGCATCGCTAGCTTCTACGCTGCCAACGTAACCTTTAGTCTCTATCATTCCAATCGCTTCACTCATGGTTACCTCATAGGTTTCCTTACATTGCTTCATTTTTGTTTAATAAGCACACACAAAGGCGATGCCTGCATCTGACAGGCATTGCCCTCATCAGTATCAATGTGCACTTCTAACCTAAAATCTTTATTAACCCGAACCAGTAAATTGCGCAAAACAGCAGAACACTCACCGCTCACATGTAGCTCCATCAGCTCACCATCTTTAACGCCATAGGCCGCTGCATCATCTGGACTCATATGGACGTGTCGTTTGGCACGAATAACGCCTTTGTCCATCTCAAAGAATCCTGCAGGCCCCATCAGCATGCACCCCGGCGTACCATCGATGTCACCCGATAGTCTCAACGGAATATCAAACCCCAATGCAATAGCATCTGAATACGCTAACTCGACCTGATTTAAAGATCTACATGGTCCTAAGATCCTCAGGTTGGAAATAATCCGACTGCGTGGGCCGATAAGTGTGACGACCTCTTTTGCCGCAAACTGGCCAGGCTGATATAACTCACGTTCTGGCGTTAACTTATATCCGCTGCCGAATAAAACTTCCACTGCCTCTTGCGTAAGATGACAATGCCGCGCGCTCACGTTAACGACCAATGGATTGGCCATGGTGTCAAGCCGGTCAGGCCTGAGTCGTGTCCGCAACGCCTCGCGGACTAGCGCTTCTATGACTGGTCTAGATGGTAAATGCGGCATATTATTCAAATTCTAACCAAATTTTAAAAATTTTTGACAAAATGTCAAATAATTTATTGCAAAATCTTCCAAAATCTTCCATTTTTTATTCATGAGAGCTGAATTAAGGCAGAAACTCATAGCAGAGTTCTTGCAAAAAATGGAATTCGCTTCGCTGGCCGAGCTCGCCGACTTAACCTGCGCATCTATCTCAACCGTTAGACGTGACCTTACCGTACTCGAATCCCAGGGCGCAATCAAACGTACTCATGGTGGGGCACGACTCTTGAATATGAAATCCGATGAATTCGTATTTGATCTCAGACTCTCACAGCAAAAACAAGAAAAGGAGGCCATTGCAAAAGCATGTGTCGAGTTAATCCAACCAGGACAAAGTATTATAATTGACGCTGGTACAACTGCATACTGTGTAGCAAAACTCCTCGAAGATAAACTTCCTCAAATAGTAACAAACTCCTTACCCGTAGCCAATTTATTTGCTTCAAACAGCTCTGTAGAAGTCGTATTGACTGGCGGAGTCATCTATCCGCGGCTTGGCGTGCTGGTTGGGCCCCTGGCGTACGAGTCAATCTCACATATTAATGCTGATATCGCTATAATGGGTGCCGGCGGCATAACACTGGATGGCATCACAAACTCCCACGGCCTTGTCGTCGAAATCCAGCGCGCAATGATCAAATCCGCTCATAAAGTTATCATGTGCATGGATCATTCCAAATTCGGAAGAAAATCAATATCCCCTCTCTGTAAAATTGACGAAATTGATGTTCTAATAACAGATTGGTTGGCTCCTAAAGAATTGATTGTAGAACTTGAAAAACTCGGTTTGCATATTATCATCGCTAAACAGGGTTGAGCCATAAGTCACTAACGAATAACAATTGTGTTTGGGTATCCGCGCCGAATTTTTCAAAAAATTCTTCCTAAAAACTCATTATTTTTTAGCAATCAAATCACAGCTCCAGTTATACCAGGTCAAAGAATTGCAGCCAGTGCACCTGCCCAGGCCTGCATTACGTAACTTAATTGAAACAATGAAGTTATCAGATTTTGTAAATAAACTTGAAAAATCAACCTAACCAGGAAAAACATCGACTCCCAGAAAAACCTACAACCTTTACGCTTTTTAACAGCTTCAATTTCCCAGTCTGTTATTGTCCAGGGACTATCCAGGACGGCATTAAAAGCTATCTTTTAAACTTGCCTTAATCTGTTATTAATGGAAATTAATCATGTTTTGTTCGTGTGTGCCTTTATGTATATAATGGTAAACACAAAAACTTGAAATAAGTCCTCGAAATAATGGAAAAGTTACTATTTTACAGTACCAATAAAAGGGCTCCTTTAGTTGATCTTAGAGAAGCATTGTTGCAAGGCCAGGCCCCAGACAAAGGCCTTTATATGCCAGCTAAGATTCCATCGTTAACTCTCGATGAGATTAATGATTTTGCCAATCAGAGTTACGCTGAAATTGCCTTTAATGTAATCAAACAGTTCACCCACGGGGTGCTAGACAATTCTTCATTGACGGAAATTTGCAATAATGCTTATAACTTCGAAGTACCCATTGAACATGTGACAAATGCGTTCTATGTTTTAAGGCTTGATCGAGGACCCACTGCATCTTTCAAAGATTTTGCTGCGCGACTGATGGCGCGGTTATTAGGCAGGTTTGTTAAAGAAACCGGAAGGCATATAACCATTCTTACAGCTACAAGCGGGGATACGGGTTCAGCTGTAGCCAGTGCATTCTATGGTGTACCAGATATCCGCGTGCTAGTTCTTTTTCCAGAAAAAGAGGTAAGTGTTAGACAACGAAAACAAATGACAACATTAGGAGGCAACGTCCAAACCATAGCAATTAACGGAAAATTTGATGATTGTCAAAGGATGGTAAAAATGGCTTTTGCAGACCCAGCCCTTAAACACATCCCACTTTCTTCAGCCAACTCCATAAATATCGGCAGATTACTTCCACAAAGTGTTTATTACTTTTACGCAGCTTCCAGAATCAATCAAAGGGAATCTGTTATATTTAGTATTCCTTCAGGAAACTTCGGAAATATGATGGGAGCTGTGCTCGCAAAAAAAATGGGACTTCCCATACATAAACTAATTGTAGCAGTCAATGAAAACAACGAATTCCCGGTTTTTCTTGAAACCGGAACCTATAAAAAAATTGAACCATCTAAAAATTGTATTTCTAATGCTATGAATGTTGGGCATCCCAGCAATCTAGCCAGATTATTTGATATCTACGGAGGACGCTTAGACGAGACCGGAATTGTACATAAGACTCCTGACATTACTGCTATGCGCAGGGATATATTCTCAACAAGTATCTCAGATGAGTCAACAAGAGAAACCATGATTCAGGCATGGAAAGAATATAAACTTTTATTAGAACCTCATGGGGCTGTTGGCTGGAAAGGCCTCATTGAATTCACCAAATTATTTCCAACCGACCATAAAAATGCAATCGTTTTAGAAACAGCACATCCAGCTAAATTCCCTGAAGAGATCGAACGATTACTTAAATTTTCTCCTGAACCCCCACCAGCAATTGCTGAATTAGACTCAAAACAGGAAAACTACCTTCGTATGCCCGCAAACTATGAGAACTTAAAAGAATATCTCATTGAAAATTACGATTAGACATACCAACGATAAGCGTTCCAAAACCCAGCAACTCCCCGTCTGACTGTTTAAAAGCCAGGGGCAACGGAATTTATTCCATTCATATCATATTCTTTGACTTTATAAGCATTTACAGAATCAAAAAATATTAACAGCAGCTAGAGTTAACTCCTTTCGCCACAAGCCAGCTGATAATCCACTTGGTTTCAATATCTTTTCACTTAACTTGCATTTGATTTGAAGATTTTAGGTCACTCGACCCAATGGATTACCAGCGGATGCTTATCAGGAGCACCTATTTAATACATGCTAGTGTCCCACATTACCATAGATTACCGAAACAAATACGCAGGGTGTCAAATTGGACTCTGCCACAAGTGGTTTAGGATCAATAGTATTTATACATGCCAGGAAAAATCCGATTAAGAATTAAATTCTTTCAATTTGCCTATCTTGTTTTCCCTTAATGATTCAGAATTTTCAAAGGTTAATCATATTAATTCAAGCTGGTCAGCTGGAATTCTGACAGCTGCAGCTTTCCCAATAAAATCCAATCTTAATAACACAAAAGTACTACCATTACGTTCAATTACTTCACCTGTTAGTCCATACAATGGCCCCGATTTAATTAGGACCCTGACCCCGGGTACAATTTGTGGTGCGAGGTGAATTTCGTAATTAGTATCAAGAGCAAGAAGGATATCATTTAATTGTTTTTGAAACAGTTCTTGGTCTGTTACCTTTAACAAGTTTGCTACATAATCACTTGAAAGCACCTGTCTTTGAAGTGTAGGAAGCATTTTTAGGAAAACATAACCTGGAAACAATGGTTTATAGAAAATCTTCTTTTTACTCCGATACCGTCTTAAACTTTTATAACATGGTAAAACATGGTTAATATTTTTCTGATCGCAGAAAAGAACTAATTTCTTCTCACATCTGGGCCTGGTATGAGCTACAAACCAGCGGACCTCATTAATTTCTTCTTTTTCTCTATTATCAAAATTAGCTGCCATTAAGATACTATTTTACTGTGGTTTAAACCGGGTCAATCTTTAGATTTTCTGAAATGGCTTAAATAGTTCAACGTGAATGTTTTAAGAACCATTCATAAAGTTCAGGATTATTATATGTTTCAGTCCAGGAATCATGCTGGGCTTCAGGATACACCGTCAATTTTACATCCTTACAACCAAATGTCTTCAAAAAATTCACCATTCGTTCAGACTCCTCAAGTTTGACCACAGGATCTTTAGCCCCATGAAACGCCCAAATACCCATACTCTTAACTAAATCAGCTCTTTTTTGATCATATCCGACCACAGGAAAAAACGGGCAACCTCCGCCACAGATGGGGGCTATTGCAGCAAAACGTTCTGGATACGCCAACCCTAGACTCCATGTTCCAAATCCGCCCATACTTAAACCAGTAAGATAAACACGATTTGTATCTATTTTGAATTTCTCACATACTTCATCCAGCAGCGCTATCAAGTCTTCGTTATTCCATGAACTACCAATGGGACATTGTGGGGAAACAACAACAAACTGAAAATCCGGCTTGGTTTCTACAATTTTAGGTGGTCCATGTTTTTTCACCAGCGAGAGATCACTTCCCCTTTCACCCATACCGTGGAGGAATAATATTAACGGCCACTTTTTATCGGTTTCTTGGTCATACCCTTTAGGTAAAAACAACAGATAGTTAACCTGGTGTTCGCGGGTCACCATACGTTTCATTGTCATTTCTTTTTGCATAACCTTTTCCTGAGCCAACGTTATTGTATAGCTTAGTGCAAGTATCAGACCTATAACAAGACCTTGTTTGTTTTTCATCATAGCTTCAGAATTTATAAGAACAACTATCATTAAGGCAACCAATTTTGATTTCAGCCGTAACGCTTTCCTCTGGACATCTGAAAGGCATTTTCAATGTGCCTGATTTCAAATCGATTGCCCTGCGAATTATTTAAAATGACTTCTACTATATCGAATCGTATAGGAATCCTGGGGTTACCAATTGATTGCAAATATTTAAATGCCCCATGAATAATATGAGCCTGTTTTTTAAAATTCACTGCTGCTGCAGGACGCTCCCAATTTTCGGATGATCTGGTCTTAACTTCGGCAAATACAATACAATCGCCATCTTTTAAAACCAGGTCTATTTCTCCTTTTGAATATCTATAATTTGTGGCAAGTAATTGCATTCCCTTTTTTAGAAGATACCTGCGGGCTAATTCTTCGCCTTTGTTACCCAATGCCAGATGTCCAGCCAGGTTATTTCTCTTAAAAATACATTTAATCTTTTCCCAAAAACCCTTCATAAAATGCGCCTGGTCCAGCAAACTTACTCAAAATACCCTGTAAAAAAGTTTTCCGATGAATTTCGCACACTCCCATCTTTCTGATAGCTTTTATGTGCTGTGCAGTTCCATAGCCCTTGTGTTTTGCAAAACCATAGCCCGGATACTTTAAATCCATCCTTTGCATTAACTTGTCTCTGGCTACTTTAGCTATAATACTGGCAGCTGAAATAGTTGCGCTGTATAAATCACCCTTAACAATTGGGGTTGCTGGCATGTCTAAATCTGGGGCAACATTCCCATCGATAATCACATGTACAGGCCTTTTTTTAAGGTGATTCACGGCTGTTTGCATTGCCAGCAAAGTCGCATTCAAGATGTTCAATCTGTCAATAGTATGTGCATCAACAAAATCAATTGCAAAAATAACTTCTGGATTGCTACTTAATTCCTCGAATATTTTGTTCCGTTTTGCTGGTGATAGCCTTTTCGAATCCGTCAATCCTGATAATTCCTTAGGTAAACCATGGATAATCCAATCCCGTGGCAAAATCAACGCTGCTGCTGTTACTGGCCCAGCCAATGGACCACGACCCACCTCATCGACACCAGCAACGGGATACACGTTCTCATTAAGCAACATTCGTTCAATTGCAAGATTATCGGAGGTCTTTTTACAAAATTCGACAGCTTTAAGTATCTTATCATGTCTGGTAGACGGTGTTATATCCAGGCAGAAAGGTAATAATGGCTGGTCTTGCTCATTTTTATGCTCATGCTTACGCATTACTTAATCCCTAACAATATAAAGTTAAAGATGCCTCTTTATTTACAATTCATTATAATACAATCTGCATGATTTTTCATTTCTTTTGTTTTCCGTCTAGAACTTCTCTGACTATTTTCAATAATACTGCCGGCGAATATGGTTTCTGTAAAAAATTAATTCCATAGGACAATGCCAACATAGGATCTGCCATCTCAACACTATAACCACTGATAAAGATCACTTTTAACCCTGGCAACATAGCACACAAATGTTCGGCGACCTCTCGCCCCGTTATACCTCCTGGTATGACAAGATCAGTCAAAAGAAGATCGATTTTCTTTTGCGAGTGTTGAACAATGTTAAGAGCTTCAACACCATTAGAAGCTAAGACAACATCATATCCAAACCTTTTGAGAATAGTTCCGGTTAGACTCCTTAATGCCTGTTCGTCTTCCACTACCAAAATTGTTTCGGTGCCACCCCGTATAGCAGTTTGCTGTTTTTGATTATCAAGTTTAAGAACTACTCCAGAAGTTGACGGAAAATAGATTCTAAATACAGTACCTTCATTAATCTTGCTATCCACCTCTATCCAACCATTATGCTGCTTAACAATGCCATATACTGTAGCAAGCCCCATCCCAGTACCTTTTCCAATCTCCTTGGTAGTAAAAAATGGTTCAAAAAGACGTGCCTTTACCTCCTCACTCATCCCACAACCGGTATCTGAAACGATTAGACACGCATATGTGCCAGGCCTTATACCTGCCATCTTTTTTGTCTGGGCTTCATCCAAATACACAGATTTCGTCTGTATCACTAAATCCCCTCCGCGCGGCATTGCATCACGAGCATTTACCGACAAGTTCAATATTATCTGCTCAATCATTGTCGAATCCGCGTTTATGCAAGGGAGTCGGGGATCGCATAAAATACAAAGATTGATATGCTCGCCTAACAGATGTTTCAAAAATTCATGTGAGCTTTGTACAACTTCGTTGAGATCCAACAATTTCATTTCCATACGCTGCCGTCGACTAAAGGCCAAAAGCTGACGTGTCAATTTTGCGCCCCGCTCAGCAGCATAAGCAATCTGGCCTACTGACTCTTTTAAACTTGATGGAAGCGTAGGATCATTTAACAACAATCCTGAATGACCAGTGATAACAGTTAAAAGGTTATTGAAATCATGAGCAACTCCAGCTGCCAATTGGCCTATTGATTCCATTTTCTGGGATTGTCTTAATGACTCTTCCAGTTGCAGGCGATCTGTAATCTCGACAGCATAGCAATGAACCACCTGTTGGTCCAGGACCGGGAAAAGATCCCATTGAATCGTTCTCTTTCCAATTTGCACACGCAACCCGATCTCTGGATGATTATTCTGGAGAACTAATTTTATTCTCTGGTCAATATCTGCAGGCAAAATTTCTTTAACATCTTTGCACTTAAAGCTATTAACCAATCGCAAGGTTGCATCATTGTAATAATTTATCTTGCCACTGATAGATATTTCCAAAACAGGATTGGGGTTTAACCTCGGAAATGCCGCAAGCTTCTGAATTTCCAGCTCCTTTATTTTGCGGTCCGTTATGTTTTCAACAGTGCCTTCGTAATAACAAATCTCGCCTTTCTCATTACGAACAAACCTGGCATTCTCAGATATCCAAATTATAGAACTATCTTTGCGATAAACCTGTGACTCAAAATTTGAAACTACACCTTGCTCCTTCAATAACCTCAATAATTCCGCCCTTCGTCCCTGATCGACATAGAGTTGGCGCCCTATATTCGTAAGCTCATTCATCAACTCATCAGCTGACTCATACCCAAGCATCTTCACCAACGATGGATTAACTGTAAAATACTGACCGCTTGGAGTAGCCTGATAAATCCCTTCAATTGCATGTTCAAAAATAGATCTGTACTTGGCTTCTAGTTGGCGGGCCGATTCTTGAGCTAATATCGTCTCTGACAGATCTTTCAAAATTACTACAAAATACTCTTCACCACTAACATTGATGCCAGAAACAGAGGCCTCCGCATGAAATTCTTCTCCATTGCTACGACGCGCTATCAGCTTATACCTCACATCAGGTTCTGACATGATTAACTGTTGTATCCCGTGAGACTGGAATTTTACCTTAAATTCATCTGTCAAAAAAGACTCAAACCTGAGACCATCCAACGAGTTAGACTTCAACCTGAATACCCTTTCAGCCACACGATTAACAAGTACGATCCTGCCATCCCTGTCTATAACCAAAACAGCATCCATTACGGCCTCTAGTATGCTCGAAAGCTGTAAAATTGGCTCAATTGGATTCTTCTCAGCAAATTGGTATTGTAACAATTCATAATTAATTGAAATACACCTTAAAAAACACTTTATCGCGCCAAGCACTTCCTTGCTCAACACCCACATTTTTTCAGTAAAATAAATATCCAAACACCCCACTAGATCCGATTTCCGGTTAACCAGAGGAAAACTGATTAAACCATTAGCTTTTCTAAACATCGGATGACTTGAAATTAGATAGCCATCTGATACCGGATCATCTGATCTAACCTGCTCATCTGCACCACAAGACATGAGCGCTTTTAAAAATTTATCCGGCCCAGTACAGTCTGGTTTAATATCCTCTAGCCCACTGGTATCGGATTTCTTAATGACAAACCTTTTGTAAGTCAGAACACTATCTAAAATTAAACCAACCCCAACACCAGCAGCCCCTGTAAAATCCATGACCACATGACAGGCAAATGCTAATAATTCCTCCGTGCTATTGATATTCTGAACTTTTGATAAAGCATTATGTAATTTGGCTAGTAAATCTGCCTGATTAACCCGATATTCAGGCTTTTCAAAAGTCCGAAGCCTATCGATAATCTCCCGAACCTTTGAAATTTCAGTTAAACTCAATGAGTAAAATGGTTGAGCCACAGATGCATCCACCATTATTTCCTGCAGCTCATAAGCAACAATATTAACTATCGGGATGGTTTTATGCTTTCTTCTTATTAAATAAATAAGCTCGGAAAAATCAATCCAGTCAGGTAGTCCACAAATCAGGATAATATCCGGTATAAATCCAGCAGAAACTTGGTCAATTCCAGGCCTATTAGAAATGCTGATAAAATTAAAATCTTCATCAACTCTCTTTAACTCTTCCTGGAGTTGATTAGCTATCTCCTTTTTTGATTCTATAAATAAATAATTCATTTCCTCGCTCCACAGATTAAATCTCTTGTTTAGTATCCTTCCAAAAACTACTTAATTGCTTTCCTAATATTTTGACTACAATGCCGAACAATCAAGCATGATTAATTCGTTCGGCTAAAAAACCTTATTTTTTTCGGTCCCAAATGTTACTCAAATCGAGTACCAATTACAAATGTTTTTTCCTCGAAACTTACATTTCATTTCCTAAACATTAACATTGTATATATTTAGGACATGATGTCTAATTATGTTGCTTTACTTGTTGATTTATTTTAAAGTTTTGATAATTTTGCTAACAAAAAGTTTAAAAGGTGCTATGAATTGGTATTACGTAGAAAATGGCAAAGCTGTTGGGCCTTTTGATGACGCAAAATTCTTTGAAATTTTTAAATCAGGTAAAATTTCAACACAAACCCTGGTATGGAATGATACTTTAAAAGATTGGACATTGCTCGGCGCAGTCCAGGACCAGATCCTGCTCATAGCTAAAAATTATTCCGCTGAACAAGAAACCGTCACACAACCAAACACCAGATTTCACAGTTGCAAAACGTCACTTACAAACACAACAGTTTGCAGCAATTGCGGCATGGTTATTAATTCCAGTATAGCCATCAAAAATAATGATTCTGCATTCTGTCCAGAGTGTTTTAACTCCAGGACAATAGAGCATTCAAGCATGCCTGCTACAACCTCTATTACACCCTCAAAATTCTTTCCCAGGGCGTTAGCCAAACTAATTGATATCGTAATATTAAGCATCAGTCTGGCTGCTATACTGAATTTTTACATAAACTTTGTCAGTAAATCACCAGCTGAACAAAATGTAATGGCCGAATTTGTCAAAAGACCAGTAATGAACCTAATTGTACTCATTTTTATGGTATTCTATAATTTAATCTTTTTATCGATCATGGGTACAACTCCAGGCAAATTGGTCATGAAATTAAAGGTAGTCACAAGCACAGGAGAAAAACCATCATTCTGGACTGCGCTAATACGATCATCTTCTGAAATATTGAGTATGATAATATTTTATCTAGGTTATTTGATGTCGATAATAGATTCGGAGAGGCGGACATTACATGATTTTATTGCCAATACCAGAGTCATACAAAGGGAATGATTTTTCCAAATCCAATCTCACGTTTTAAAGCCATAGCAAATCGCCTATCCAGTTTTAATGTCTCTAGTTTCAATCTCAGTTGAACCAATAACTCAAATTCACAAAAGTAAATTCCAAACCGTGAAATTCACAACTATATCTGAACATCTAATCGAAAAGCTTTTGAAATCCTGCTGCCGACTCTGGCGCCTTAGCATGCATAATAACGTTCAATTGCAGCTATGGGTTTATTAGAATCTGTTGCTGATCTTTCAAAACCCTATCTAACCAGGAAAAACACCAACTCACTGAAAAACTTATGACTTTTATGTTTTTTATAATCCCAAATCCTCAGCTTACTATTTTCAGAGGTAATGCTTCAGGATCTTTTCATGAAGTCAAAAATCTCCTTGCCTAAGCATAACTACTGATGCAGGATATTGTCGTGTCGCTACATAAACAAGAATTAACACTAACAGCCGAGCAAATTAACAGCATCCGGCAAAAACTCTCTGAACTCAGGCATAATGTAAACAACCACTTATCATTGCTTACTGCAGCAGCAGAAATACTTGCCCGCAAGCCCGAACTCGCACAAAAGATCTCTCAAAATTTAATAGAACAACCTCAAAAAATTGTTGAGGAAATTAAATCTTTTTCAGATTTTTTAGAAAAGCTGCTGCCTTTTGAAGAGGACAAATAATTTTTCCTAATAATAATTATCAATCAGCCAATGTAACCCAAACATTTAAAAATTCGTCTGCTTGTACCAGACGGTGTTTGATAACACTGCCTAAAAAAACACAAAGATAAAAATATGAAAACAAAAATTAAATTGATAGTTGCGGCCTTATTAGCTGCAATAAGTTTGCCTGCTCTTGTTAATGCGCAAGACTCACAGGCAACAACTACACAACCACCTGCCGGCAGACAGCGTCAACGCGCTCAAGGCCAGGGTCAGGCTTTAACTCAGGAACAACGCCAGCAAAGATTAGAACAACGGCGTCAGCAAATGCAAACCAGACTTGCTGAGCTCAAAAAGAAAGCCGAAGACAAAACCATTACCCCACAAGAACAGCAGGAACTAAACAGGTTGGAAATGTCGCTAATGACCCCTGAACAACGTAAAGCCTGGACAGAAAAAAGGATCGCAGAATTGAAGAAAAAAGCCGAAGACAAAACCATTACCCCACAAGAACAGCAGGAACTAAACAGGTTGGAAATGTTAAATATGACACCTGAGCAACGGCAAGCCTGGGTAGATAAAAGAATCAGTGAACTTGATAAAAAGACAAACAGAACAGACGCCGAAAACACTGAACTTCAACGACTCAAGGCTATGAAAGAACGCGGCTTTATGGGTGGGCCAGGACCTGCTGGTCGACAAGGAAGGCCATTCAGAGGCGCAGGCACTAACACCCCACCGAATGCCGCCCAACAAAACTAATTTGACTCCTGTTTCATAATTGACCTCCTTTAATTCATGAATTTTGGCCGACTAGTACAAAAGAATCATAACCAGATGAATTTGGTCATGGCATTATGTTTGGTTGTGAGTCTTTTTACCAGTCGGCCAATAACCACTTCTGCCCAAACCACTAACTCAGCCGGCCCCTTTGAAAAAATTCAAATTATAGATATTGAGCTCATTCTCGATAAAACAAATTTAAATCAAAGTCAGAGACAAGAAGCCAAAAAAATTATTTTAAACTCATTTACAAAATGTGCAAAAATCTCGCAAAGAATAAATGCATTATGCCAGGAACTTTCAGTATTATTAGCCAGTGAACCTTTTGACGACAAGTTATGTAAAGAAAAAATGATTGAACTTGAAAGACTTGAGTCCTTGCAATCCTCGATTGTTCTTGACGTGCTTACTCATATGAAAACTATTCTTAGTACCTCTGAGTTTAAGTCTTTTGTAAATTCTTACACAAAAGGCCTTTGGAATATAACCGTCTTGAATAACAATACACATCCAAAGTTTAATCAATACTCATCCAAAATAAAAAAACAACCATCTCCATTTTGATCTAACCCGCCAAAATATCTCTACCGGTTACAATTATCATTGACAGGTTCTTCTTTATTTCTAATCAAATCTATGCCAGGATGGCATTGATGCAGAAAGACGACTCAGAACTGGTTAAGTTAGTATTGGCTGGTGATACAGCCAGTTTTGAGCCGTTAGTTATTAAGTATCAACCTCGCATCTTTGCTATGGCCCGGCGTTACACTAACACAGAAGAAGAAGCTAGAGACCTTGTACAAGAAATATTTCTAAAAGCCTATCAAAAGTTATCATCATTTAAATCACGGGCACCGTTTGAGCACTGGTTAATGCGTTTGGCGATCAGAACATGCTATGACACCCTCAGGAATCAAAAGCGAAAAAAGGAAATAACATTTTCAGATCTTGCAGAAAATGAGCAAACATGGTTAGAACGTTTCGTCACAACTCCTGATTCTAATGCATATAATGTTCAAGCAGCCCAAACACTCGTTAATAAAATCCTTGAGCAACTATCTCCAAATGCTAGATTAGTTATAACACTGCTTGAAATAGAGGATAAGTCTGTTAAAGAAGTATCAAAACTAACCGGATGGCCTGAAACGCTTGTTAAAGTTAGAGCTTTTAGAGCCAGAGCAGAAATGCGAAAAATACTTTCGAAAATAAATCCTGAAAAGTATTTGTAACTGGAAACAACAAATAAACGTCTGAAAAAGAAAAAGCAAAATGGAATTAGAACAGCTCAGAAAAACCTTGATAATGGCAGCTAAGCAAACGCCTGTACGGCAGGACGTACCAATAGCCTTCGAAAAGCGTATAATGCACATAATTTTGTCTACTCAACAAATAAATGCATTTGAGCAGTTTGCTTCAGCACTTTGGAAAGCCGTTATTCCTAGCGCCAGTATTGCAATTGCTGCTGCGCTGCTTTTACTATTTGGAAACAACCTTAACCTATCAAACGGTACATCTCATAATAATAACCAAAACACCCTTGAAGAATATTTAATTTCTTCACTGGATACGCAGAGCTTATCATGGTAAAAACCTGGCACGCAATTTTAGCTGCTGTTATCATCTTTTTGGCAGGGTCCGTTAGCGGGGCCATTATAAGTAGACTTTTTTTTGTAAAACCTCCTCAGCAGCAATCACAACAGCAAAAACCACCTGGGCCTCCAGGGTCCAGACAACGCATGGACTTCGCTGAGCGATTACAAAAAAACTTGAATCTTTCACAAGAACAAAAACAAAAAATCGATCAGATCCTCAAAGAAAGTGAAAAAAGAATGAAAGAAATATGGGATACTGTCGAACCCAAGTTCAAAGAAGAAACTCAAAAAACACATAATGAAATAATCAAAGTTCTGACTCCTGAGCAATTAACAATCTTTGAAACAAGGTTTAGGCCACCAGGCTCGCATAACTTTAGTTCCCCAAAACAGGACATTCAAAGACGAGGACCTTTTCCAAGAGGCCCAAGGGATTGGCAGTCAAATACTAACAATACGAACTCAAATCCACCACCAAGGCCACCATCGGATAATTGATTACCAATTTAGTTTTTTTCGTATAAAACATAAAACCTCAAAGCTCCTAAATTAATGATTCGTTTCTAACATTCTTCCAACCAGTTAGGAATTTTTACCATACAGTCGCACCCTAAGTCTTGCTATGCCAGGGAATTTTGAATTTTTTGTTGGTGGCTTATTTTTTACAACTCATGGCCTGCATGCTCTGATTTTATGTTAGTCAATTTTCTTGTTAACTTTCAACGAATCCTTATTGTTTTATTTGCAATTGAATTAAAAGGTGCAACATGACTGATCCAGTAATAACACCAGAACTGATTCGAAAACACGGTCTCAGTGACGAAGAATACGAAAACATAAAAAGAATACTCGGACGTGAGCCCACGTTTACCGAACTCGGTATATTTTCTGTAATGTGGAGTGAACACTGCTCGTACAAGAATACTAAACCATTGCTAAAACTCTTCCCCACAAAAAGTTGTTGTGTGCTAGTTGGTGCAGGAGAAGAAAACGCCGGGGTATTAGACATAGGTGACGGCCTGGCTATAGCTTTTAAAATGGAATCGCACAATCATCCAAGCGCAGTAGAACCATTCCAGGGAGCAGCAACAGGTATCGGCGGTATAATCAGAGATATATTCACTATGGGTGCCAGACCCATTTGCTGCCTTGACTCACTCAGATTTGGCGACCTGGACTCCCCAGAAGTTCGTAGGCTTTTCAACGGTGTTGTTTCTGGTATTGCTCACTATGGAAACTGCATCGGAATCCCCACCGTAGGTGGCGAAGTCTGTTTTGATCCATCCTATGAAGGCAACCCGTTAGTTAATGTTTTTTGCCTCGGTGTTTTATGGAAAGATCAGATCGCAAGAGGCACTGCTTCTGGTATTGGTAATCCCGTTTTTTATGTAGGACCAGCAACCGGCAGAGACGGTTTAGCAGGCGCAGCATTTGCCTCTCAAGACCTAACAGAAGATTCTGCGGAGCATCAACGCGGAGCAGTCCAGGTCGGTGACCCATTCATGGAAAAACTTGTACTCGAAGCTTGCCTCGAACTCTTAGCAACCGGTTGTGTTACTGGCATTCAAGATATGGGCGCTGCCGGGCTAACTTGTTCTACTTGCGAAACCGCCGCAAGAGCCAATACTGGCATCGAAATCGAGTTAACAAAAGTCCCTCAACGCGCGCCGAATATGACTCCTTATGAAATCATGCTAAGTGAGTCTCAGGAACGAATGCTAATTATTGTAGAAAAAGGAAAAGAATACTTAGTAGAACAAATCTTTAACAAATGGGACCTACCATGGGCTAAAATCGGAGAAGTAACCGATACTGGCAAAATGGTAGTCAAAAACAGAGGCGAAATTGTCGCGGAAATACCAGCAAAAAAGATTGCTACTGAATCTCCCGTCTACCATCGCGAATCATCAGAACCAGCTTATTTTAAACAAACACGTTCTTTTTCAATTCACTCAATTGCGGATGTCAAACAGCCTGAATCATGTCTTTTGGAATTATTAGCATGGCCTACTATTGCCTCCAAACATTGGGTTTATAGACAATACGATCACATGGTCCGCAACGGTACAATTGTGTGTCCCGGCTCTGATGCTACCGTCATAAGAATAAAATCCGACTCACTTCCACCACGCGTAAAAGGCAAACACCTGCCGGCAAATATCCCGGAAAAATATATTGCAATATCAGTCGACGGTAACGGCACTTACGTGTACCTTGACCCTTATGAAGGTGGCAAACAGGTCGTAGCCGAATCGGCAAGAAACGTAGTTTGCTCCGGTGCAGAGCCAATTGGCGCAACTGATAACCTTAACTTTGGAAACCCATATAACCCTGAAATTTTTTATCAGCTAAAATCTGCTGTCAACGGTCTGGCAGACGCATGCCGTTACCTGGGTATTCCAATTACAGGTGGCAACGTCAGCCTATACAATCAAAACCCAAACGGCGCAATAGATCCAACCCCAACACTTGCCGTCGTAGGACTCATTCGAGATAAAAATCACATCACAACCCAGTGGTTCAAAGGTGCTTCTGATTCTATCATATTGTTAGGCGATCTCGTCGACGGCGCCGATCCTTGTTTAGGCCTGGGTGGCTCAGCCTATCTAAAACTGATTCATAAACTTAAAACAGGCACACCGCCAAAATGCGACCTCGAAAAAGAACTTAAACTTCATCAAACACTGCTAAGACTAATCCAAAATGGCTTGGTAAAAAGTGCTCATGACTGCAGTGATGGCGGTTTAGCTATAGCATTAGCCGAAAGTTGCATATCTTGTCATCATGCTCGCGGTTTAAACATCCTGGTCGGTGCCTCCGTTGACCTGACAAACTTTCCTGTGACAAGATTGGATGCCATGTTATTTGGAGAAACTCAATCCAGGGTCATTATGAGCTGTGGCACTAAGAATTCACCAAAAGTGCTAGAGATCTGTAGAAATGCAGGTGTCCCGGCTTACGAAATTGGCGAAACGGGTGGTAATAGATTGGAAATTAAAACAAGCACCGGAACTTTTTCCTGGGACCTAGAAAAATTAAGTTCAACATGGTGGAACTCAATCGCACAAAAAATGTCTGTCTGATTAAATATTTTATCTTGAAAATACATCAAATACACTATCAAATTTGCTTTTTATGAGCACAACAATGAAGTTTTTAGCATACTTTGGCCTGGTCATTATGCTAGGTCTTTTTATCATTAGCCAACCGGTGCAAGGCCAAAACACTGAAAGCACTAACAAACCCATAAGGCTGCTTATTATAACTGGAGGCCATGACTTCGAAAAACAACAGTTCTTTAAAATTTTTGAAGATAATAAATCTTTCACATTTACTGTCGCTGAACATCCTAACGCCCTCGCCAAATTTAAACCTTCAGAATGGAATTCATACGATGTCATTGTGCTTTACGATATGTGGCAAGAAATTGACAATGAATCAAAGACCAATTTTTTGAATTGCATCAAGTCTGGCAAAGGTTTGGTCGCGCTCCACCACTGCCTGGCTTCATATCAAAACTGGGATGAATACTTTAAGTTGATTGGTGGTCGGTATAACCTCGAAAAGAGAATCCTCAATGGCCAGGAAATCCAACCTTCTGTATACAAACACGACGTTAAATTTAAAGTTCACATTGTTGATAAAAAACACCCAGTAACATTAAACATGGCGGATTTTGAAGTCTTAGACGAGACTTATGGAAACTTTGAAGTTTTACCGACAGTCCACGTTCTATTAACCACTGATGAACCTACTAGCACTCGTCAGATTGCCTGGACTCACCAATACGGTAAAGGCAAAGTTGTATATATCCAGCTAGGCCACGACCACAATACATTTGAAAACCTAAATTATCGAGCTATATTATACAAAGCTATTAACTGGGTCTCAAATTGATGAAAAATAAGGCCCAAAACAATCGCTCAATTTGACTGTGTTGAAACCAGACTCAATAACACTAAGTAGAGACCTGGTTATTCCAATTTTGTTTGAAAATCACTCTGTTATCGCAATAGATAAGCCCCCAGGCGTATTTGTTGCACCAGAAAGTTGGAATAAAACAGGCCGCAATCTACATCTTGAGCTCATAAAAAGCCTGGCCAGAGGCGATTTCTGGGCAAAACACAGACATCTTCGATATATAAGATTCATTCACAGGCTCGATACAGAAACAAGCGGCATTCTTCTATTAGCCAAGACACCCGGTGTCCTTGCGGCTATAAGCAGGCTTTTTCAAAAGCGTGTTATCCAAAAAAAATACCTTGCCGTCGTCGAAGGTATTCCAAAAGCCCAAACCTGGACATGCAAAATACCTATCAAGCCAAGCCCTTCGTGTCCCAAAACCATGACCCAGGCAAACAATAACGGCCTGTACGCAGAAACTAAATTCAGACTATTATGCACTATTGCGAACAGATCTTTAATCGAAGCCATGCCACTTACTGGTCGTACCCACCAAATAAGAATCCACTTAAGTTTATCCGGGCACCCAATTATCGACGATAGTTTGTACAATGTTCAAGCAGAACCTTCCAATGCAATAGGACTGCGAGCTTACTTCTTGTCATACATCGACCCTTTCAGAAAAAAACCGATTCAAATCCTCGCTCCTACTGATAAATTCCTTGAACATTACGGGTTTAGTGAACAAATTGAAATTGGACAAATTACTAAAAAATTGTCATGTTCACTTGACTAATTGCAAAATACGAACAATATTTCTGCGCTATTTTTTGAGGTGAATTAATTTATGGCAAGACCAAAATCCAAAACATCGGATAATAAATTAAAAACCAAAAATAATGAAAAAACTGACAATCAAAAAAACACTTCGTCAGAAAAAGTAAAATTAAATACATCAGCTCGAATCTCTGACATGAATACAAGCATGTTTAATCAGGATCAACTCTATTACGAAACAGGTAAATCAAATTTTAATATCCAGGAAAAAGTCCGTGAACTTGTCCGATTAGCCAAAGACCAGGGTTACTTAACCTACAGTGATATCAATGAAACACTAGCCGATTCGATCGTTAACCCTGATGACCTTGATGACCTGTATATCAAACTGCGAAGCTTCGATATAGAAATTGTCGACCAGGCAGAAGTTGACCGTATTAAACAACCAGAATCTGACGAAGACGAAGATAAAGATCGTTTAGATATTCTGGACGATCCTGTTAGGATGTATCTCAAGCAGATGGGCCAGGTCCCATTGCTCACCAGAGAGCAAGAAGTCGAAATCTCAAAAAGAATCGAAGACGCAGAAAATGAAGTAAAACGAATTGTCTATAATTTCGGTTTCACCGCTAAAGAGCACATCGCATTAGCCGAAAAATTAATTTCCGAGCCTCCAAAAGAACGATTTGACCGGGTAATCCTGGACAAAAAAGTTTCAAGCCGTGACAGTCATATTAAATCCCTGCGCAAACTCATTAAAGAAGTTAGAATCCTGGATCAAGAAGTAGACGCTGCATATGCCAAATGGCGTGCATGCGAAGAAAACTCATCTAAAAAATCTAAACTATTCGCAGAATTTAAAAAAATCGATGAGAAACTCCAAAAAACCTTTCCTAAGTTCTTCTATAAACAAAAAGTCATAGAAGAGATCGCATTAGTTGCCGACAACGTCCATGATAAAATAAAAGCATGCTTAAAAACCATCAAAGACTTAGAAAATCAAAAGAAAACACCCCAACAGCAACTCATTCTCGAGTCTGAGAAAAATAAACTCAAAGCCCTGGAAGCCTTCGTCAGAATGCCTTATGAAGAATACATAGAACAATACAAGCAGCTTCAACATTTCAGTGTTAAAGCACATAACGCAAAAACTGAAATGGTTGAGGCCAATCTGCGTTTGGTTATCTCCATAGCAAAAAAATACACAAATCGTGGACTGTCTTTCCTCGACCTAATCCAGGAAGGGAATATGGGATTAATGAAAGCAGTTGAAAAATTTGAATACCGCCGCGGTTACAAATTCAGCACATATGCTACCTGGTGGATCCGCCAAGCCATAACTCGGTCTATTGCTGATCAAGCCAGAACCATACGTATTCCAGTGCACATGATCGAGACCATAAATAAGCTTATGCGCGTCCAAAAACAACTGTTCCAGGAGTTTGGTAGGGAACCTTCTGTAGAAGAAATAGCCGACGAAATGATGCTCAGTGTTGAAAGAGTCCGTGCTATAATGAAGATGGCCCAACAACCTATATCGCTTCAAACACCTATAGGCGATGGCGAAGACACCAGCTTTGGAGACTTTATCGAAGATAAAACAGCTGACAATCCCTGTGAAATGACAAGTTTCAGCCTCTTGAAAGAAAAACTCACTGAAGTACTCGGTAGTTTGACCGAACGTGAACGCAGGGTTTTGGAATATAGATTTGGACTTCTCGATGGCTATCCACGAACACTAGAAGAAGTTGGAAAAATGTTCAAAGTAACCCGAGAACGCATACGACAAATCGAGGCGAAAGCCCTAAGAAAAATGCGCCACCCAACCCGCCTGCGTCAGCTCCAGGGATTCCTTGAAGTCACTCAACACCAATTTTAATACCAGTCCTCTTTAAATAGTTTTCTCCACTATTTCAATCAAGCCCTTCAGATTGAAGGGCTTTTTTATTATCCTTGGTATTGCAGGAGCAAGCACCTCCAGCTTCTCAGATTGAATAGCATCCTCATCCCCTGTCATTAAAATAATCTTTGCCGCTGGCTGAATCTCTCTTATTCGTAGTGTAAGCTCAATACCATTCATTCTCGGCATTGTTATATCACTTATTATAAGGCCTATATCATCCTTCTTGCGTTTAAATACATTCAATGCCTCTTCACCGTCTTTAGCAGTGCTTACCGTAAAATTTGCTTTTAACAGACAGGCCCTGACTACCTCCGTCACCAACGGATCATCATCAACAACTAATATAAGTTTGGATTTATCACTAGTGCCAGCCTCAGTGGCTATATTGATTGTTCCCACCAATGCCGGCGCACCTTCATGCACCTCTTCTTTACCAACAAACTCAGGTAAATAAACAGTTACTTTAGTACCGATAAACTCCTGGCTTTCTAATAATACTTGCCCACCATGCAATCGAACTACACCGTGAACTATGGTCAATCCTAATCCTAAGGCATGCCCTTTCGGCCTGGTCGTGAAAAACGGATCAAATACTTTATCAATAATATCAGGGGAAATACCAAACCCCGTATCAGCAAACACCATTTTTACAACATAATTACTCGAGACACCCCAATTCTCCACTTGAGATTCTGTCAGCGTTTCTTTTGTCAACGACACAGATAGTCGTCCGCCAGTAGCCAAAGCAAACCTGGCATTAGATAATAACTGAAAAATTAGATTAGTTAATAGTATCCTGTCACCGTAAACCTTACAATCCTGGATAAACGTCTCCAGAGTTATCCCAGAATTAACCGGTAGAATCGACTTCCAACTCTCAATAGCTTCAACTAAAACTTTATTCAATTGAAATACCTCAGGCCTGTACCGGCGCTGCGGACGGGTTGCTAATAACACTGTGTCTAAAAAGGTATCAATCCGCTTTGTTGCATTTTCTATAGAATTCAAATATTTCACAACATCAGCGCTTTCGTGAGACTCCTCCTTTAACAAAGATATATACCCGGCTATCGGTGAAATATAATTGTTTATGTCATGCGCAATCTGCCCGGCTAAATTCCTAAGTGCCTGAAGACGTTCCTCCCGTAATAACAAATCAGCAGCTTTAGGTTTTCGTTGGTTTAATAGTTCCATCTTCTTACCTTAATTAAAGAAAATAAAAAGTAGCACGCACAAACTTCATGCACTCTTAAGTATCCGATGAACCTCCATCAAAAGTTGATTCAAAGGTAACGTCTTGCTAACGTAACCAGATGCGCCTTTCTTCAAAGCTTCCTGAAGTAATTCATCATCAAAGCCCATTCCAGTTAACATTATTACTGGTAAACTTGAAAAATAACTCTTTATCCAACCAAGAATCTCCAAACCATCTTCATCTGACAGCGCAATGTCTAAAATTACCAGATTAACACTTTGCGTTTCAATTATATTTCTAGCTTCGTCTGCAGTTGCACTTGTACTGACATTGTAACCATGCTTTCTGAAAAAATCAGCAAGTAAACTCCTGATCGGCTCTTCATCATCAACAACCAATATATGCGGTTTCATGAGAATACCAATATCAATAAATGGCATCTTTATCAAGATTGGTTTTAAAGAATTTTTACAACGGGTTTTATCAAACAACTCAAAAGCTGAAGTTTAATAGAAAATACAGGCTAGATATAAAACTTTAAAATACTTCCGCCCGCAAGCCAGTTGCAGACCTTACACTACTAGCAATAGCAGATAATGCCTTAAGCGATAGATGCCGGCATGCCAGCTCCAGTGTAGCAGTAGGCCGATGAGCAGAATAGATTTGAACTAGTTGGATCTTTGCTCCAGCCGATTTTAACTGCTGTAATCGGGCTATGTATTGTTCAATTTCTGAGGCCGGCGGCTCTTCATCATTTATCATAGGAAATAAACTCTGTATAACCACAGGCCGTTCCTTGGCTATCTCTAAAATATTAGAGATTACTTTATCGATCGTAACAGATGGCCTGTTAATTTTATTCATGTACTCTTGTGTACCTGCATCCAGCTTTGCCCAGATCTCATCCTGATGACTCAGCAAAGCTATACCCTTTTTGACCTGTGGATTATCAAGCCTGCTTGCATTAGTTATCAAAACAATTTTAAAAAAAGGGATATCACCCTGAGCCCGAACATGAATCACCTCATTTACTACCTCATGAAATATTGGACATAACGTAGGTTCACCATCTCCACTAAGAGAAACCATTTTCAGTTGTAGTAATTCCTCTGGAACAGCCCTGTATTCAGGTAATTCCCGGACCTTGCCAGCCTGCACAAATGTTAACATCTTTTTCAGCTCAGCAGAAAGTCGATCCAGATCAACCTCTTCCTCAGGTAATTGGACATCTCTGGAAATCTCACAATAAACACACTTAAAATTGCATACCTTGGTCGGTGTCAGGTTTACCCCCAATGCTAAACCACCCGCCCTCTGTGATATTACCATGTAGATGTACTTATTTGAGAAAAAGTTTCGCGTCTCACCGTAGGCCCGGTCAATCCTTGGTCTATACACCGATGAGCCATCATCAGCGCCTTTCAAACGTTCTGCAAAATTCTGGTCCATTCGCTGAAATCTTTATTCTTTGAAGGTTACTTAAACCACTATGAAATCTCTTAACATTGGTTGCTAATATTTTACCCGAATTTGCTAAATAATAAGTTATAATCACAAAAACACATAACTCAAGCTAATAACCTTCACATATCCCCTAAGAATTTGATATGTACGTGAATGTTTGTCTTGACCTGATTTGACTAAACCATAGCATCAAGCTCGGTGAAAATGATAAAAAAAGCTATTCTAGCTTTAGAAGATGGTTCCATATTCAAAGGTATAGCCTTTGGTGCAGAGGCAAGTGCTTGCGGTGAAGTATGCTTTAATACTTCTATGACCGGCTACCAGGAGATCTTAACAGATCCATCATATAAAGCTCAAATCGTAGTAATGACTTATCCGCAAATAGGAAACTACGGAGTTAACCAATTTGATGTAGAGTCCTGGAAACCACATGTATCTGGTTTTGCTATTCGCGAATTATCGCCAATAACCAGCAACTGGCGAGCCGAGCAATCATTAGATGAATATCTGAAATATCATAAAATCCCGGGGATCTGGGGCATTGATACCAGAGCTATTACTAAAAAGCTCAGGGTCTCTGGTGCAATGAAAGGTTTTATATCTACCCAGGATATCTCAGAAGCCCAGGCATTAAAAGAAGCCCAAAATTGGAACGGTTTAATAGGCGTTGATTATGTCAAAGATGTCACTTTTGGAAAGACATTCGAGTGGGACCCAAACAACAGCATAAGTCCAGATTTTAAGTTGGTAAAAGGAAAAAACCTTGATTCAGATCCTAGATTACTCCGTGAACCACTCCCACCTGCTGAAATACCTATTGTAGCTTATGACTTCGGCATCAAATACAATATTTTGCGACGCTTAAGACAAGAAGGATTTAAAATTACCGTTGTCCCCGCTTATACCAGTCCTGAGGAAGTCCTGGCGTTTAAGCCCGCCGGTGTTTTTCTGTCAAACGGCCCTGGCGACCCATCAGCTGTCGTATATGCCATAAAATCTGTACGTAAACTTGTTAACATAGGGATACCAATATTTGGTATCTGCTTGGGGCATCAAATCATCGCTCTCGCACTGGGCGCCAAAACTTTTAAGTTAAAGTTTGGGCATCGTGGCGCAAACCAACCAGTACAAAACATCGAAACTGGCAAGATCGAAATCACATCCCAAAACCATGGATTTGCTGTCGATCCAAATTCACTCCCTCCTGAGCTTGTTATAAACCGCATCAACCTAAATGACAAAACTGTTGAGGGCCTGAGACATAAAAATAAACCTCTTTTCTCTGTGCAATATCATCCGGAGGCGTCACCAGGCCCACATGATTCAACCTTCCTGTTTAAAGAATTTAAAAATCTGATTCTTTCAAAAAACTGATTTCTTTTGCTGAAATCAATTTGACTTATAGAAAATCCTATAGATAATGATTTTAGTTAAGCTTGTATGGCAAGATTAGTAGTTCTAACAGAGGGATTTAAAGGCCAAAGCTGCAACCTGAAATCCGAAAAAATTACAATCGGCAGGGCAGAAGATAACTCCTTTTGTATCCCTGAACCTTCAGTCTCTGGACATCATTGCGAGATTTTTTTGCGCGGTTCAGATATCGTTGTTAAGGACCTAAATTCCACGAACGGCACTTATATTAACGACGAGCAAATCACCGAGGCTGTCTTGAAACCCGGCCAGACTCTCAGATTAGGAATGGTAGAGTTACAGCTTGAAAATGGCAACGCTCCAGCTTCCGCCACAGCCCCTCCATCAACTAAAAAAACTACTGTCCCAGTCAGACCCCCGGCTGGTGTTAAAATAGATGAATTAGAACGACCAAAGCCCCTGGGAATCTCTCCCAACTCTCCTTTCAAGAAAAAAACTAACAAAGTGAACCTGATCTTTGCCGGAATAGGTATTGTTTTGGCTATCCTGGTTATTATATTCCTTGTTATTGCTATAACTAAAACCGGACATTCGATTCATCCTTAAGCCACTTTATTAATTCCTTAGCCGCATAAGTTATTATTATATCCGCACCCGCTCTAAATACCGCCTGATGCACTTCAATAAAAACACGCTTCTCATCAAGCCAACCGTTCATTGCAGCAGCTTTAATCATTGAATATTCACCGCTTACTAAATATGCAGCTGTAGGAAAATTAAATTTATTCTTCACCCTGCTAATCACATCCAAATATGCCAGGGCCGGTTTTACCATAATTATGTCAGCCCCTTCCATAATATCTAACTGTACTTCCCTTATCGCCTCATTAATATTACCCGGATCCATCTGATAGCTCCTGCGATCCCCAAACTGGGGTGCAGAACTAGCCGCTTCACGAAAAGGTCCATAAAAAGCCGATGCAAACTTTGCCGCATAAGACATAATCGGTGTCATCGAAAACCCATAATTATCCAGAGCCTCACGAATCGCCTTTACTCTGCCATCCATCATGTCACTCGGAGCAATAATATCTGCACCCGCCTCGGCATGCGAAACCGCCGTCTTTTTCAATAACTCCAGAGACCGATCATTATCCACGAAAAACCGCCCTTTTCCGGCCTTCTTCACAAAACCACAATGTCCATGATCTGTATATTCACAAAGACAAACATCAGTAACTACAATAATGTCCGGAAATTCTTTCTTCAAAACCCGCACTGCCCTTTGAACAATACCTCTGGAATCATACGCTTGACTAGCCAGTTCATCTTTAACCCCTGGAATCCCAAACAACAAGACCGACCTAACTCCTCCTTTATAAGCATCTTCCACCTCAGGAATCAATCTATCCAGAGAAAACCGAGACACACCAGGCATTGAATTAATGGGCTCGATCCGATTCTTACCTTCGCAAACAAAAAAAGGCATCACCATCTTATCTACTATTATTGCGGTCTCATGAACTAACCGGCGCAAATTTTCAGATGACCGTAATCGCCTGGGTCTACTAGTCGGAAATAATGGCAAACTATTCATGAACCAATTCTATTAAATCCAAAAGAATTTGCAAATAGTTGAAAAACATCTAAAAAAATAAAAATTCCTCAATTATCTTTGTTGCAGTCATTAGGCATTCAAAGTAATCTAGTTAGGATTGACGATGAAAGTTTATATCGATGGTAAATACTACGACGAGCAAGACGCAAAAATCTCAGTTTTTGACCACGGCCTCCTTTACGGAGACGGCGTTTTTGAAGGAATCCGCGCTTATAATAGGCGGGTCTTCAAATTAAAAGAACACATAGACCGACTCTACTACTCAGCAAAAGCAATCCTCCTGACAATCCCAATGACACCAGAAAAACTAAGCGCTGCAGTTGTAGAAACTTGCAAGGTCAATAATATCCAAGACGGATATATCCGATTAGTAGTTACGCGTGGTTGCGGTACATTAGGCCTGAACCCTAATAAATGTGAAAAACCATCTATCATTATAATAGCCGACAAAATCCAACTGTATCAAAAGGAACTATATGAGAAAGGCCTCGAAATTGTCACTGTCCCCACCATAAGAAACCTGCACAGTGCTTTAAACCCTGCTATTAAATCACTTAATTATCTAAATAATATACTGGCAAAAATTGAAGCTATTAACGCAGGATGTGAAGAAGCAGTCATGATTAACGCAGAAGGCTTTGTCGCTGAATGTACAGGTGATAATATTTTTATTGTTAAGGACGGTAAGCTATTTACGCCACCGCTATATGCCGGTGCCCTTCGCGGCATTACCCGTGGCGTAGTTCTTGAGCTGGCTGAAAAATCTGGTATCCCGGTCTCAGAAACAAATATAACCCGTTACGACCTGTTTAACGCCGACGAATGCTTCTTAACCGGCACCGGCGCTGAAATCATTCCCGTGGTCAAAATTGATGGCAGAATCATCGGTTCAGGCAGTCCTGGACCTGTTACCACCAGGCTTATAAAAGATTATCATCACTTGACTAATTCCTCTGGCACACCGATATATGAATAGAGGAACTAATTATGCTTTGCTGTATTTGCAAAAAAAATGAAGCTACCGTGCACCTTACGCAGATTATTAATAACAAAGTCCAAAAAATTGATATCTGCGAGGAATGCTCTAAACTAAAAGGCATAGACTTACCCGAAAGTATTTCTTTTACAGAACTATTTATGGATGCCGGCCAAAAAATTGATTCGCTTATCGAAGATAATCAGCCGGTACGTGTTAAAACTAGCCATGACCTAAAATGCCCGGGATGCGGGTACACCGAAGCAGATTTTGTCAAAATCGGTAGGCTCGGCTGCCCTGAATGTTACAACACTTTCACCGAAACCATAAACGAAATTATCAAGTCTGTTCATGAAGGCACTCAACACATCGGAAAAACCCCGGTCAAAGTCCAACCAGTCGAGCTCATTAAAGAAAAACTGACGATCTTACAAAAAAAATTAAAAGATGCTGTTGAACGCGAGTCCTTTGAACAAGCAGCGCTCATTAGGGATGAGATTAATAAACTCAAAGCTCAATACAAGCTGGATGACTAAGTCGTCCAATACATTACTTTTACTTGCTGAACCACATGATGAAAGTAGATGATTTCCTTACTTCACCAACAGAGGCCTGTGCAAAAACAGGCCCTATGGATACTATCGTCTTATCCAGCAGGGTTCGCTTAGCTAGAAACCTTGCCGGAACTCCTTTCCCAGGTTGGGCCAAAAAAAATGAAAAACAAAAAATATGCGATGAAATTTGCAGTGCCGCTCAAAGTATAGATATTCTTAAAGATGCATTCATCGAATCAATGGCCAATTTAGATGCCCTTGAAAAAAATTTATTAGTAGAAAGGCATCTTATCAGCCGCGAGCATGCAGCAAAAAACCATGGAAGTGCTGTCATAATAAGCAAAAATCAGGTCTTTTGCTTGATGATTAATGAAGAGGACCACATTAGAATGCAATCGCTCTTACCAGGTCTTCAAATCAAGGAAGCTTTTGCTCAGATCGATAGTCTTGATTCAGCACTCGAAACAAAGTTAGAGTTCGCGTTTTCACCAAAACTTGGTTATTTGACAGCCTGCCCTACCAACTTAGGCACTGGAATCCGCGCTAGCGTTATGCTCCACTTGCCCGGCCTGGTGTTATCTGAACAGATCAATCAAATAATTAATGCTTCAAATAAACTCGGACTGGCTGTCCGTGGCCTGTATGGTGAAGGCACAGAAGCACTCGGAAACATCTTCCAAATCTCAAACCAGAAAACACTGGGCCTAACAGAAACTGAAATAGTAGAACGCCTTATAAAAGTAGTCCATGAACTCATCAAACACGAAGAAGACGCAAGAGCAAAACTTATAGAAAAAAAACCAAAATTCTTACTGGATCATATCGGCCGAGCGTACGGAATCCTTTCAAACGCGCACTCGATAGAATCTAAAGAGGCAATGAATCTGCTCTCGCTATTCCACCTGGGCATAGATCTTGGACTGTTCCCTGGCAATAAAGTCTCATTGCCTAAAGAGCTTTTCTTAATAACTCAGCCCGCTCATCTGCAAAAATTCCTTTCTGAACAACTTTCCCCCAAAGAACGTGACGTCTTACGGGCTGATCTTTTACGCAAAAGATTAGCAGACGTCAAAAAACCTTTATCAAAATTCCCAAATATTGACACTACATCACTGGACAAAATGCAAAATCCATAGCATAAGTAAGTAGGTATGAGTGATGAGGCCTTAAATAACTTTACTCCACGAGCACAACAAGTACTTGCCCTGGCTCGAAAAGAAGCTGAGCGCTTAAACCATTCGGTTTTGGATACCGAACATGTGTTACTGGGGCTAATCCGATTAGGACAGGGCGTCGCCATTAATGTACTTCAAAGACTTGGCTTAGACCTTGAAAATCTTAAAATCGAAATTGAAAAACGCGTCGGCACAGGTACAGACCAGAAACTCATTGGCAACTTGCCTTTTAGCTCCAGAGTTAAAAAAGTTCTGGCTCTTGCTCAAAAGGAAGCTAAGGCCCTGAACCATAACTACGTAGGCACAGAACATATCCTTTTGGGCCTTATAAGAGAAGGTGAAGGCACGGCAGCCAGAATCTTGCGGGAACTGGATGTCGATCTTGAGCAGGCTAGACAGGAAGTACTCAAAGAACTTGACCCGGGCTTCGTCCAGGAAGAACCAAGCGCTCCCATGAGTCCCGGGCCAGAAAGCTTTTCTGAAGACAAATCTAAAAAAGGTGAGGTAAAAACCCCGGCTTTAAAAGCCTTTGGCAGAGACCTTACAGAAATCGCGCGCCGTGGTGAAATGGACCCGGTAATAGGCCGACAAAACGAGATCGAACGTGTCATCCAGATCCTTTGCAGACGTACAAAAAATAATCCTGTACTACTCGGTGAAGCCGGTGTTGGGAAAACCGCAATTGTTGAAGGTCTTGCCCAGGAAATTGCCAAAGGCAACGTCCCTGAAATACTTCGAGATAAAAGGATTGTCACTTTAGACCTGGCCCTCATGGTCGCAGGAACTAAATACAGAGGCCAGTTTGAGGAACGCATCAAAGCTGTAATGGACGAAATCCGTCGCGCCAAGAATGTTATTTTATTCATTGATGAATTGCATACTATCGTAGGCGCTGGCTCTGCAGAAGGCACTATGGACGCATCAAATATTATCAAGCCCGCCCTCAGCCGTGGAGAAATGCAATGCATCGGTGCTACTACACTTAATGAATACAGAAAATATATCGAGAAAGATGCCGCATTAGAACGCCGATTCCAAACTGTTAAAGTCGAGCCGCCATCCGTAGAAGAAACTATCCAAATCCTTAGAGGCTTGCGCTCCAAATATGAAGAACACCATCACGCAGAAATTACAGAAAAAGCTATCGAAGCAGCAGCTAAACTCTCCGATCGCTATATAACCGGCAGATTTCTACCAGATAAAGCCATCGATGTCATGGATGAAGCCGGTGCTCGATGCAGAATCAAGGCAATGACGCCCCCGCCAAATGTTAAAGAACTCGAAGCTGAAATTGCCGAACTCAAGGCACTCAAAGAAAAGGCAATTAAAGAGCAAGACTTTGAAGGCGCTGCAAATATCCGTGATAAAGAAAAACAGGCCAAAGAACGACTCGAAAATATATTAAAAAGCTGGCGCACATCACGCGAAGAAAAACGCGTGGTTGTAGATGAAGACGACATCATGCAGGTCGTTTCTAAGTGGACAGGAATCCCACTTAAGAAAATGGAACAAAATGAAGCGCAGCGATTGCTTAACCTCGAACAAGAGATTTCTAAAACTGTCGTTGGCCAAAAAGATGCAATCACTGCCATCAGTAAGGCCCTGCGTAGATCCAGAGCCGACCTCAAAGACCCTAAACGCCCCATCGGCACATTCATGCTCCTGGGCCCCACCGGTGTAGGAAAAACTCTTCTGGCTAAAGCATTAGCTGAAGTAATGTTCGGAGATGTTAACTCACTCATCCAATTAGATATGAGTGAGTATATGGAAAAATTTACAGTTTCCAGACTAGTCGGGTCACCACCCGGATATGTGGGTTACGAAGAAGGCGGCCAATTAACTGAACAAGTCCGCCGTAAACCGTACTCGGTCATTCTTTTTGATGAGGTTGAAAAAGCTAACCCAGACGTTTGGAATATTTTATTACAAATTCTTGAAGAAGGTAAACTTACCGATAGCATGGGCCGAACTGTCGATTTTAGAAATACTATAATACTCCTTACTTCCAACGTCGGTGCAGAATCTATTAAAAAACAATCAACTATAGGCTTTGCGGCAGTCAATGAGGGCTTAAATTATGAAAAAATTAAAGAACGCCTCATCGAAGAAGCAAAACGCACTTTTAAACCGGAATTCCTTAATAGATTAGACGACGTCATTGTGTTCCACCCATTAAGCAAGGAAGACCTGATTCAAATCCTTGAGTTAGAAGTTGGAAAATTAGCTGCCAGACTCAAACCAAAGAACCTCCGACTCCAGCTAGATACCAAAGCAAAAGAATTCCTCATTGAAAAGGGCTATGACCCAACTTACGGCGCAAGACCAATGCGCCGGGCCGTGGAACAATACCTGGAAGACCCATTGGCCGAAGAAATGCTCAAAGGAAACATCCAACCTAATAGTATCGTCGTAGTATCTGCAGATAAAGACAGACTTACCTTTTCGCAAGGTGGGATAATACCTTCTGCAACATCACAGGCCGAAGGCGCAAAATTATAAAGACTATAAAGCCCAACCAAAGTAAACCAATATACATACGCATCTAGCCGCCTAATCTTTTTCAGAAAGTCTGCACTGCCATTATGTTGCTGAAGGAAAGTTATTTTTAACCCAGTCAAGGGCTTGAGCTTTCGTTTTAAGTTCCCCTTGAAGTTGTTTCTCTCGAATCTTCATCAGGATCTCACGAAATATTGGGCCAGGTTGCAGACCAAGTTTAATTAAATCATTCCCGCTTACCAAACGTGGTTTCAGTTCCGGCTGCATCTCCAATTCTTTTAATGCAGTCTTTAAAAATTCATAAATATGTAAGTCTCCATTAGACCCCAAACAATCTAACCGATGCAGTTCGAACTCAATCGGAAAAGTTGGCCGCATTAATATCTGACGCAACTTGGATTTCCTCATGTTCTGAGCGTCCTTTAGTTGCATGTGATGCCGAACACAAAAGCATATCTCATCTACCTGCTTATTCGGAAAGCGTAAATGCTTGAGAATCCGTCGGGCCATCTTTTCACCCTCTTCTTCATGACCATAAAAATGAATCGCGCCTGATTTTTTATCTAAACTTGCAGTCCGTGGCTTTGCTATGTCATGCAATAACACCGACCAAATAAGGATTACCGAAGCATCTTCGGGTAACATTGAAAGCATCTTTTTAACATGATCAAACACGCTGCCTTCCGGATGATAAAACGCATCCTGACGACAATTCTGTAACTGATCTACGTCCGGAAGGATTTCCTTTAACAATCCTGATTTTTGCAATAGTTCGAGGCCACGATGTGCATGTCCAGGCAAAAAAATCTTTAACAATTCCTCACGTATTCGTTCCTTGCTAATCTTGTTAATCTCATGAGCATTTCGCTTGATGGACTCAAAGGTTTCAGCCTCGATTTCGAAATTGAGAATCGTGGCAAACCTAACCGCCCGAAGCATCCTTAGATGATCCTCTTTGAATCTTTGATCCGCACACCCTATTGCCCGAATAACCCTGGATTCAATATCTTTCAGACCGTTTACCCAATCATAAATCTTATCCTCTACGGGATCATAAAATAAACCATTTATAGTAAAATCCCGCCGCAAAGCATCGGCCCTGGCATCAGAGAATGTTACAACACCAGGATGTCTGCCATCAAAGTAACCCGACTCACTTCGAAAAGTTGCAACATCAAATCCAAAACCATTATAGTTTACAATAACAACACCGAACTTTTTTCCGACTCCTTTAGTATTTTTAAAAAGGCCCTTTACTTGATCCGGCAAGGCATTTGTAGCTATATCGTATTCGTCAATGCGCCGATGTAAAATCATGTCCCGAACACAACCGCCAACAAGAAAGGCATCAAACCCGGCACCCTTCAATGTCCTAACAACATCAATCGCCGCGTTGAATTTTGAATCAGTTGGCCTCATTAATTCCCTGTCTTAAAACCTACACAGTAATTTCTGAGTTTGCCTTTGATGATTCATTATTTTTTGTCTCTAATTCATCCAACTTGCAAACGTCTTTCATCGCAATGTAAACGAGCCCACCAATAATACTCCAAATTAAAAAACCTGCATAGGCTAGCAATGACATCGCAAGGACTGAAGTTGCCAGGGTCTTGGACCCTGAACCTGCAAGCATTAGAACATAAAGATTCTCTCGAACTCCCAGACCGCTTGGAGTAATCGGAATTGCAGCAATACAAATAACGATAGGCACAGTTACAGCTAGTTGTGAAAAATCCACATTTAAGTCCAAACCAAAAGCTAAAGTCCATAATTGTACTACACAGGCAATGTTTAGGCCCATAGAAATCAGCAATGCTTCCGTTAAAAAACCACTGGCCTTTCCATACATTCTACAAGCATCCAGACAACGCTCTATCAGTTCACCTTTTGGCATTTTCCTGAGCCATTGTCTGGCACCAGTCCAATGTCTGGAAACACCACCCCAAAAAGCCAGATATATGACAACACCACAAGCCACAGCCATACAAAGCACAATGATTGAGACCAGAACCATTGGCTCTGTTGAAAACAAAAAACTTAAATTAAATGGGAACAACAAACACGCAAATAATAGCATCGAAAATAACCCAATCAACCTATCGATAAACACTGTAACTACGGCCTCTGCTTTTTTATGATGGGTTTCCCTTGCAACATAGTAAGCCTTTAATAAATCTCCACCAGTCGAACCTAATAAAAAAGCATTAAAAAATTGAGCAACAAGCGATATGGAAAACACTCTACCAAAAGGTAAATCAAATCCATGTACCATCAAAACTTTTTGCCATCTTAAAGCCCCCAAGACAATTGTTAACCCCATAAAAACTAATGAAATCAAAAACCAATAAAACTCCACTAACTTAAAAGTCATCCAAAGTTGCTTAGGCCCGACAGTCCAGGCTAATTTAAACTGCTCAAACCAGCTCAAACCTTGCCAGAGCTTCTCAGAATCTCCTAGAGAAGACCGAGCCTCGTTAGAAAAAATAGAATTAAAAATCCAAAATAATAGCCCTAAACAGATTCCCAAACGTAATAAGGTTTTTGAGATACCTATGAATCTAGATTTATTATGACTCTCCCCAGATAGCTTTGAGATATTGGATTCCATTGCGTGCATCATCTGAGCTCACACTGGGTGAAAACTCAAACACCTTAATCAACTCAGGCTTATTAAACTCTTTAATAGCCGAAAAATCTATAGTTCCTTTTCCCGGCGGCCGATGATCCCGTGCAGGAAACTCTACATCATGTATATGAAACCCCAGAAGCTTCTCAGCCAAAGTCTCCAAATGCATTACATGATTGATGAACCCCAGATTCTCCTTAATCTGCGCGTGCCCAGTATCGTGCCAGTAACCAACTGCAGGATGATTAATCTGACCAAGAAAATTGATGAATTCACCGTCTGGCGGCAGCTCTTCGATGGCTTCTCTATTCTCTATGCCAAGCTTGATTCCACGAATCTCTGCTTGATCAGCAATTCTTTGAATCAACTCAATCGCATGTGCTTCCGCCTCGGACTTTTTGCGTTCTAATGAATCTATTGCTTCGAAACAAAGTTTTTGGTACTTCGGGTTGTCTGAACCATTGGCCCCAAGGAATTCTATCAACCGTGGCGTATACTCCTTCATATCAATACGGCCAGCATGCAAGATCACAACCGTTGCTCCTACCTGTTCTGCTGTCTCTAAAGTCTTTAGAGTATGACGATAGGCATTTTCACGTTCCCGAGCATCTTTGGATGAAAACTTGTAAATATTAGGTGAGGCATGTGTATAACCGATCGGCAACGGACAAAAATTATGCAGTGTTGAAATTTTTATTACGCCAGCTTTGACCGCATCCAGTACCCCCGGCAAAAGACTGATTCTCACCCCATGACTCAATTCGGCATACTCAAAACCCAGTTCACGGATCTCTTCCAACATCGCACGACCATCAGTGTGCCTGTGAGAATTCCAGCATGTAGAAAATGAATACATAAAATAATAAAATACCGGGTGCCGCTTTTCTGGACCAACGACCCCCGGTAGTATAATCTAATTCTTTCTTTATTACATCTCGGCGTATCTTGCGTTTAACATGGCCGTAAACCTGGCCATCTTTTCTTTCCGCCGACGGCGCTCACTAGGCTTCTCATAATACCTATGACTGCGAACGTCTTTAAGAACGCCCTCGCGGTCCAGCTTCTTCTTAAACCGACGTAATACTTTATCTAACGATTCACCTTTTTTTATCTTTATCTCTGTCAATGATTATCACTCCTCTCTGCGACCTTGCCCGGTCATCATTATCTTAACCGGGTATCCGGTCTTTTAATTAATTTTTATATACCAAACCAATATGTGTCAACCTCGATTTTAAACCAGATTCCAATTTTAAAGTTTTAAATTCCTAAATCTAACAGCTTGCTTTTGAATACTCAAAGGTTATATGTATTTCGAAAATGTTGATCAAAAAAGATCATTTTAGTAACCAACCCAAAACCATTGAACAACTATTAGCTATCTGTCTGGTAAGTCTTCTATTTTTAGGATGCTTCTTCATATTAAAACCATTCTTATCCTCTATTTTATGGGCAATCATATTAGCTTTTACCTTATGGCCCATCCAAAATTATCTAGAAAAATTAATTGGCATGAAACGAACTCTCATAGCTCTAATCCTTACGTTCTCCTTAACTGTCTTACTTGTTGCGCCTTTTGTAATCATCGGCTTAAGTGTTGCAGGAGATATTCAAAACCTGGCGCTCGCAACTACAAAATGGATCGATGCCGGCCCACCCACACCACCAAAATGGTTGGATAAGGTGCCCGTCGCAGGTAATTACATCAAAAAAGGCTGGGTAGATGTAACTTCTGAAGTCACCATGATTATGAAAAAAATTAAAACTGCAACAGATTCTAACGAGGTCCTGTCAGATAATTCAACTAATAACCCTGCTGAAGCAGTCCCAAACTCAAAGAGTCTCTTAGAATCACAATTGATTCTGAGTATAGGAAAATTCATTATCTCAATAAAATCTCTTATTGTTAAAATCGGGATTGCAGCTGGAAAAGGAGTCATCGAAATAGCAATGAGTGTATTTCTTACATTTTTCATCCTGCGTTACGGCTGGGAATTAGCAGACCGCATCCAGACAAGTTTATTAAGAATTTGCGGGCCAAATAGCGCATATTTATTTACCGTAGCAAGTAAAACAGTGCGTGGAGTTGTATACGGAATAATAGGTACAGCAATAGTCCAGGGCCTATTAGCAGGAATTGGTTTCATGATCGCCGGCGTCCCGGGAGCAATAATCCTTGGACTACTGACCTTTTTCTTATCGACCGTTCCAATGGGCCCACCGCTCATCTGGATCCCAGCTGTAATTTGGCTCTACCAAAATGAATCTTCTGGATGGGCCATCTTTATGCTCATCTGGGGAATAGGAGTCAGTAGCGTTGATAATTTCATCAAACCCTGGTTAATAAGCCAGGGCAGCGACCTGCCTTTTATCCTTATTTTCTTAGGAGTCATTGGTGGTGCATTAGCTTTTGGATTCATTGGAGTATTTATCGGACCTACTTTATTGGCTGTAGCCTGGAAAGTCCTCGATGAGTGGTTGCGAAATCCATCAACCATAAAAAATGAGTCGGAACAACCCGAAACTTTATTGTAACCCTCTCGTCTTCTTTATGTTTTATGTGCCTGATTATTAAGCTGCACGTGCCACTGTTACTCCTTTGAATATTTTGCAAATTTTAGCGAACCGATTTGTATGCCAATTTTGCCTGAAAATAAAAAACAATGCTTGTGATTTACGTTTATTGGGAGGATAAGTTCCAGCGCTTATGTCAATTGCATGGGCGCCTCGCACGGCATCCGTGAATTGGAGGAACGGCCTCGACGCCGTCCGAAACTGGCTCAAGGGAAACTCAACCCTCCACTGAATGTTACACAGGCATGCTTGTCTGTGATTTAAAAGCCAGGCCATCAGGGCTTTGCAAAATTCTTCAACAAAAATTCAAGCGTAAGGATTCGAACAAGGACATTAAAATTTCTTGTATAATCAGGTCCGTTCGTTTAAAAAAATAGCATGAAATATGAAAATTCCCAATCAAATGAACCAGTTAAATCCACAATCAGCCGAAGAGAATTTCTTAAGTATTCGGCTCTTATAACTGGCGCTTCATTTTTTATTCCAAATTTATTCTCCATGCCGCCATCACGGATTCTGCGGCATGCTAGTTTTGGTGCTTCAGGTATGGCAGGAGCCGATCTCTCAGCAATTACAGCATCAAAATTTGTTAAGCTAGTAGCTGTAGCAGAAGTAGACATGAACCGTGTGGGTGACCTACCAAATCGTTTCCCCGGAGTAAAAATATATCAGGATTGGCGTGAAATGTTAGATAAAGAATCAAACAATATCGACTCTGTAAATGTGTCTACTCCAGACCACATGCACGCGCCTATGGCAATGTCAGCAATTCAGCTGGGCAAACACGTATACTGCCAGAAACCCCTCGCTCACGATATTTATGAGGTGAGACGACTTGAAGAAGCAGCTCGGGAAGCCGGGGTAGTAACTCAGATGGGTATCCAAATCCATTCAACTAGAGAATACAGACTGGCAGTACAGCTCATTCAGGATGGCGCTATTGGTAGAATCAAAGAGGTCCATTCATGGAGCAACAAAAAATGGGGCGACCTTGACCCTAAGCCAAATCGAAGCGATCCCATACCCAGCGGTTTTAACTGGGATTACTGGCTGGGAGTAGCTCAATGGCGTCCATATATTGGCGATGGCTATTACCACCCATCAAACTGGCGAAAACGTATCGATTTCGGCACCGGCACATTTGGAGATATGGGGTGCCATATTTTTGACCCCGTTTTTAAAGCGTTGGCTCTTACAGCACCATTAACAGTAAAATCCGAAGGCCCAGCTCCAAATAAAGATAACTGGTCCATTAACGCAATTATCCATTATGTTTTCCCTGGTACTCAATATACCACAGAAAAAACTATCCAGATAACCTGGTATGACGGGGACCAGCGCCCACCAAAACATATCATAGACTTGCTCGAAGGAGACAACCTACCAGATCAAGGTTCTATATTCATTGGCACAAAAGGTGTAATGCTACTGCCACATATTGCAAGTCCACAACTGTATCCAGAAAATCAATTCAAAGACTATCCAATGCCAAAGGTCACAACAGCAGATCATTGGGCTCAATTTGCAGAAGCTTGCGTAAACAATGGAATTACCTGGGCAAGCTTTGACTACGCTGCACCATTAACAGAATCAGTCCTGCTAGGCAGCGTAGCTGTAAGATTCCCTAAAACTATTCTAAAATGGGACGCTGCAAAACTTAAATTTTCCGAACCTTCCGCTGCTAATCAGTATATTCGCAGGTCTTACAGGAAAGGGTGGGACGTCAAAGGATTATGAACTGCTGATCGCAATACCTAAAAAACTTAAACAATATATTGGCTATGAAAAACAAAAATAGAAAGAAACGAGAAAATACCAGGTATTGGAACCGACGAGAATTTATTAAAACTACTTTCTTGGCTAGTTCTTTAGGATTATCTTACCCGGTTTTTGGGGCTCTGGCCTCTAATGGTACTTCGCCAAACGAAAAAATTCGATACGCACTCATAGGTTGTGGCGGACAAGGCATGGGGCACCTGGCAGCAATCAAACAGCTTAAAGATAAAGGATATCCTGTGGATATTGCCGCAGTTTGTGATGTGTACATGCCAAGGGTTGAAAATGCAGCAAAGTTTACCGGTGCTAAAGCAGTGCGGGATTACCGCCAGATACTCGAAATGAAAGATATCGATGCCGTCGGTATTGCCACGCCTGACCATTGGCATTGCAAAATGGTAATTGAGGCACTTGACGCCGGTAAAGATGTTTACTGCGAGAAACCACTCACACATTGGAAAGATCTAACCGAAGCAAAACGTATTGCCGATTCAGTAGAAAAAAATAACCGCGTCCTCCAGGTCGGCACCCAGGGAATGTCCGACAGTATTTGGGATGATATTGCCGAACAAATCAAAAAAGGGGCTATCGGTAAAATCGTCAATGCTCAGGCAAGTGACATGCGCAACGGGCTATTCGGACTTTATGACCCTATGGCAAATGATAATAATGCCAGACCAAAAGTAAATCTTGACTGGGATATGTGGCTGGGTCCGGCTCCATCTCGCGAATTTTTTCCAGGTAGGTTCTTTGCATTCCGGGCGTTCTGGGATTATTCAGCTGGAGTAGGCACTGACTTTTTACCGCACCTATTAACTCCACTAGTATATGTCCTTGGCCTTGATTTTCCAAAAACTGTTAATGCTTTTGGAACGTCGACATCTTATCCGGATAGAAATAACCCTGCCAGCAAACCTGAGACACCCGACTTCTACAACTTAACCATCGAGTACCCAAATGGCATCATAATAGTCCTCATGGCCTCTATAGCCAATGCTGTAAATATACCTCATCTGATCCGTGGACATGAAGCAACTGTTTTCATAAACCAGAGCCCGGGAGCAGTTATCTTCCCGGAAGAACCATTTACACAATGGCGAGAAGAAATAAAAATCCAGCGCACAAGAGGCGGTTCGGTAGAAGAACACTATAAAAACTTCTTTGACTGCGTCAAAACACGAAAAAAAACCAGAAGCAACGAACAATTAGCTTTACGTGTCATGGCAGCACTCAATCTTGGAGTGTTATCTTTTAGATCAGGTAAAACCGTGGAGTTTGATCCAAAACTATTAGGCTTAGAAAAATAACTGTAATACTATTAGCCTAAAAACTTATTGATCCTGCTTTAAACTAGCTGAAAGTCGCATGCTGCAAAAGCCCGGACCACACATAGAACAAAACCTGCCATCGGGTCTGTAGTCCTTAGGTATTCTCTCCTCTCGGTACTTACGGGCAGTTTGCGGATCGAAGCAAAGATTATACTGATCAGTCCATTGGAAATTAAACCTGGCCCTGCTCATAGCATTATCCCTGTATTGTGCGGCCGGGTGGCCTCTTGCTATGTTTGCTGCATGCGCTGCAATCTTATGAGCTATTACACCCTCCCGTACGTCATCGACGTCTGGTAAGCCCAAGTGTTCTTTTGCAGTCACATAGCAAAGCATAGACGCGCCTAACCAACCAATAATTGCACCGCCAATCGCACTACTAATATGATCATAACCTGCGCCAATATCAGTCACCAGCGGCCCCAAAGTATAAAATGGTGCCTGGTTGCATAGTTCACACTGCTTATCCATGTTCTCTTTTATTAATTGCATTGGCACATGGCCAGGACCTTCAATCATAGCCTGAACATCATATCTGTGTGCTATACTCAGTAATTCTCCAAGAGTCTCAAGTTCAGCCATCTGCGCCGCATCATTCGCATCAGCAAGGCATCCGGGGCGTAATCCGTCGCCTAAGCTAAACGCCGCATCATACGACCTCAGGATCTCACAAATCTCTTCAAAATGAGTATACAGGAAATTTTCTTTATTATGCGCCTTACACCATGCAGCCATGATTGCGCCACCACGACTCACTATACCGCAAACACGACCGCTAACCAAAGGAATGAAATCCTTTAGAACCCCGGCATGAATTGTAAAATAGTCAACTCCCTGTTCGCATTGTTCAATCAGAACGTCTCTGTAAATCTCCCAGTTTAAATCCACAGGATCTCCACCAACACGTTCAATAGCTTCGTATATCGGAACAGTCCCAACCGGCACCGGCGAATTCCTTATAATCAACTCTCGGGTCTCCCTGATATTCTTGCCTGTGGATAAATCCATTACGGTATCTGCTCCAAATCTAATGGCGATCAACATTTTTTCTAGCTCCTGCTCAATGCATGAGGCCACCTGCGAATTGCCTAAGTTTGCATTTACTTTGACTAAAAAATGTCGACCAATAATCATCGGCTCAACTTCTGGATGATTAATGTTTGCAGGAATAATCGCCCTGCCAGCGGCTATTTCTTGTCGTACAAACTCCGGAGTAATCTGCGCGAAATCAGACTTATTCCACTGGGAACCCGGATGTGTGAAATAAATTGATTCGCCCTTCTTCGCTTGTTGAATTCGCAAATGTAAGTCTTCAAAACCCAGTGTTTCACGTATAGCAACAAACTCCATCTCCGGGGTTATAATACCTTGCCTTGCATAATACATCTGAGTAACAGCCCGACCAGCCTTTGCCCGATAAATAAAACGTGGCTTGTTTTTTGTCACTGACGCCCCGGTTTCTCTTATCTGTTTACTTTTTACTTCTTCTATATCACCACGCGCCTCAATCCAGCCTTGTCTTATAGGAGGTATTCCAGTCTCAAAATCTAAGTTCATGTCCGGATTACCCCATGGCCCACTGGTATCATACAGCCGAACAATTTCTTTATCCGAGCCATGTGGACCTGGCTTTGAAACCAATAACTCCTTAAATGGGACTCTAACCTGCGGATAAAGCTTGCCGGAAACATAAATCCGCTTCACACATGCAGGTTCATCATTCTCATCTAGCCTTGACTTGTTATCTTCTACCATAATTTGTAATTAAAGAATCCAACTACCAATATTTAATGCAGGGTAAAAACTGGAAGTTTTTCCCTACGCCAGTATTACCTGGATCAGGTCAAAGGGTCTCCGATGTCCATTCATCGGACTCTCAGCCGTTATTGGATATAAAAATCCAATAAGTTGGCTCCCCTATAGATTGAACATAGGCCCCGAAACTAATTCAGTCAAGCCCCTAAACCATCAAGACCAGCTCTCTAAAACATTCGAATAAATATTATCGGCAGCCGTCTCAGAAAAGTAAAAAGCTCATACCTAAATAATAAAATAATTGAGCTCGAGGACTTGCATGTCTAAAAATTTTTCCGGAATAACAAAAACAAAATCATATAACCAATATATCTTTGCATTATGAAAAAAATAATCAGTTTGGCTTCGATTTTATTGATCGGCTTTGATTTGCTTGCTCAATTACAGACAAATTCTCCAGTAACGGGTCTACAATCAAGTGATCTCTATCAACTTAGTGTAAACTCTCAACAGATCTGGGTAGAAAAATTTATTGTTAAATTAGATCCAAAAGAGCTGCCAGATTGGTTTAAAGAGCCATATGTCGTAGCCCCGCAAGAAATTCATATAGCAAATTTCAATGCCAACGGGCGTATAAAGGTCTCGGTGACTATTTCACGTGCCTTTACTAATGTTTATATCCGTCCAATAAGCCGAAAAATCACACCAACTATATCAAATAACATCCTCTCATTAACTATGGACGCACCAGATTATCTTTGCATCGAAATAGACAATCTGCCGCCTTTGTTTTTGTTCGCAAATCCTTTTCAAAACTATCAGGTCTCTGCAACTGATCCCAAAGTACATTATTTTGGCCCCGGCATTCATAAGCCTGGTATTGTCAACCTCCAGGATAATGAGATTGTATATATTTCATCCGGAGCTATTGTATACGGTGGCATCCGCGCAAACAATGCATCAAACATTAAACTTATTGGCCAGGGTATCCTCGATGGAAATTTTGAGTTCTCACAGATGATTCATCTCGTAAATTGCACAAATGTTTTGTTCGATGGCCCAATAATCCGCCATGGTAAAAGCTGGACGATTACTTTAGTAAATTGCAATAATGTAAAATTAAGCAATCTTAAGGTTATAAGCTTCGGCCCCACAGGAGATGGAGTAGATCCGCTCGGTTGCAAAAACGTGGAAATATCAAACTGCTTTTTCCGCTGTACTGACGATTGCATAGCCATCAAATCACCGGCCAAAAACCAAACCGTAAAAAATATCAATATACATAATTGCATTATGATCGGATTTGCTTATAGCGATGGATTTACAATCGGATTTGAAACAAATGGTCGATTCATCACCAATGTCGCTGTTCAGGACTGTGACATATTAATGGCTAGAGGAGGCAGTAGGGTCGGCGGTCATAGCGCATTCAGCATCGTCTGTGACGGCCCAGCTAAAATAAGTAACGTGATCTTTGACAATATCCATGTAGAAAAAGCTGAAAACAAACTTTTCGAATTGATTATCACAGACGGCACTAAATACGGCAAAGGCCCACCCGGACATATCAAGAATGTACTCCTGAAAAAAATTAATTGGCTCCATAATGGGCCGATTCTTATTTCTGGATTTGATACAAATCACCTGATTCAAAACGTTAAATTTATAAACTGTGCCGTAGGAAACAAGCCATTGACCTTTGAAATGGTCAAAACCAACGAATTTACAAAAAATATCGAGGTAAAATAACTAACTCACCCTGGCTTTTAATAAACCCAGGCAAGAATGCCTGTGCTAAATTCAATAGAGGGTCGGGTTACACCTCGTCCCGCTGAGGGCGTGAAAGCAATCCTTCCAATTTACGGACACAGAGGAACGCGCTCCTACAATAAACGTTAAATGGCAAGCATCGTTTTGCTATGCTAAGGCAAGATTGTAATACAAATAATTCACAAAAATTTAAAAAGTATCCAAATATCGAAAGGAATCGAGAGTGAGAAAAAAACATCAATGCTTGCACAATTTTGATTTTAGGAACATACCAGTCCGGGAATTTTTATCTGCAGCTACTTTATCAGGTGTTCCCTGAGCTACAATATACCCACCTGCATCGCCGCCGTTCGGTCCAAGATCAATGATCCAATCAGCTTCAGCAATCACATCTATGTTATGCTCAATAACAATTACTGTATGGCCAAGCTCAACTAATTCATGCAGTGCCTCAATCAATAATACAACATCAGCTGTATGTAATCCCGTAGTAGGCTCCTCAAGAATATAAAGATTATGTGCGACCGTTCTCCTGTTATTTCTGGCCGAATATCCTGATAGTAGATGCGTTATCAATTTAATCCGCTGCGCCTCACCCCCACTCAAAGTAGGACTCGGTTGCCCCAATTTAAGGTAGCCAAGCCCTATTTTTTCCAAAGCCCTCAATGCCTTAAAAACTTGAGGAATAGATTCAAAAAATTCTCTGGCTTCCGAAACACTCATCTCCAGTACTTGAGCTATACTTTTCCCATGCCATAATACATCCAGAATCTCAGGATTGAACCTGGTCCCGTTACAAAGTTGACATTTAATATAAGCTGAAGGCAAGAAATTCATTTCTACTGTAATTGCACCAGCACCGCTGCACTCAGGACATCTGCCGTCTGGACTGTTGAACGAAAATCTTCCAGCACCATAGCCACGCATTTTAGCCTCAGGAGTCTGTGCATAAAGCTCCCGAATCTGTGTAAAAAAACCAATATAGGTTGCAGGAACAGACCTCGGAGTCCTGCCTATCGGAGATTGATCTACAACGTGCACCGAGCTAACCTGATGTGCACCTCTGATCTTTCCACGCACAGGGTCCTCCACATCAGCATTACTATTTATTGCCCTTAAAAGAAGCGTCAGCAGACAATCATTAACAAGTGTGCTCTTGCCCGATCCACTCACTCCAGTAATAACTACTAATCGGCCTAACGGGATCGAGATTGATATATTTTTGAGATTATGCATCCTGGCATTTTGCAATAATATGTAACCGTCAGGGAGCTCCAAATCTAAATCAGACCTGCAAGTTGAATTGCACAAACGATGCATCACTTGCTCGTCCACTGGTCTGCGTTTTAAACGAGCAGGATGTTGAATGCCCGATCTGAGATATCTGCCAGTAATCGAGTCTTTGTTCTTTATAATTTCATCTACAGATCCACAAGCAACAACACGACCACCGTTTACTCCACCGCCAGGACCTAAATCAATGATGTAGTCTGCAGATCGAATCATTGCTTCATCATGTTCTACCACAACAACGCTATTCCCCCGGTCCTTTAACCTTTTTAATATCCTTATTAACCGTTGATTGTCATACGGATGCAGTCCAATTGTTGGCTCGTCGAGAATATACAAAACTCCGCTCAGGCTCGATCCTAACTGTGCAGCCAGTCTAATGCGTTGAGCCTCGCCACCAGACAATGTAGGAACACTCCTATCAAGCTGTAAATAACCCAGGCCCACTTCAATCATAATCTTTAACCGAGCCCGAATTTCAGGTATTATGTCCTGCGCAATTAACCGAGCGCGCCCATCAAATTTTATTCGTGTCAAAACCGAATCAACTGCTTTGACTGATAATCCACCAAAATCAGTTATCCTGGGCCAATACTCATTTTCGTCGCTAATCCCTTCCAATTTAACAAACTCAGAAAACGCATCTCTTGCTCCTATCACAGGCAACCGAACAGACCTAGCTACACGATTTAATCTTGTGCCGTTGCATGCAGGACAAATCTCACGCTTGCCTTCCATCCACTCATACCATGATTCTTCTATAGCCCCTGCCCGAGCCCCACGGTCAACATCTGGTAAATAAAAGACCTCTCCGAACCCCCGACACTTTGGGCACCAACCATGTGGAGAATTGTAACTAAAAAGCCTTGGATCAAGCTCCTCCACAGATAAACCGCAGACAGGACACGCACGGATCGTGGAAAAATACTTTGGCCCAACTCCTGATCCCAAAATAATGATTTCACCATTTCCCATCTCCAAAGCACGTCTGATAATTTGAGAAATATAAACAATGTCTGTTCTGTCTATCTTACCTGTTTCGACCTCCAGGTTGTGTTCTTTATACCTATCTAACGCCGGTAATTCCTTACTTTTATAAATCTTACCATCCACCCTGAAAGTATCTAGACCTGACGAAATTGCATCTGAGATAATCTGTGCATGAGTGCCTTTTTTATTTTTAATAAGCGGCACAAAAACGCTGAGCATGGCTTTGTCCTTTGCTAGCCTGTAAACTTGATCAATTATGTCGTCTTCATCACAACGTCCAACCGGAATCTGGCAATCCGGACAAAAAATAACTCCGGCTCTCGAATAAAGTAGACGAAAAAAATGTTGCACCTCGGTTACTGTAGCTACTGTACTTTTTCCGCCACCTCTGCTAGTCCTTTGTTCGATACTCACCGACGGTGGCAAGCCGGTAATATAATCCACCTCCGGTCTTGGTAACTGCTCCACATACTGACGCGCATACGTGCTTAGCGAATCTAAAAACCGGTGCTGTCCCTCAGCAAATAAAAGATCAAATGCTAAAGTGCTTTTGCCAGACCCACTAACTCCAGTCAAAACAACAAACGAGTTCCGAGGTATCTGAACATTAATATTTTTCAAATTATGCTCACGCGCACCTATGATCTCAATTCTTCCAAAAACGTCTTTTACTTTTTCGTTTATTCTTTTCATTAGCAGCCAGAAAATCAATTCATACGTATAATCTACCTGCTCGCATAAATAATTCACTCAAATCTGAAATTTTATTTAATCAAGTCTTGCAAGAAATAATAAAAGATGCCACTTTTTCTCTGGAATGCATTGCTAATCGTTTGCATAAAATCAATGTTTGACACTGAACAATAAGAAGGTAGCTTTAAGTCTGATTAGGTTATGGCAGAAAATTTACCAAATATAGGCGGCAGCTCTGAACAACAGAAGCCTGCTGAAGCATCTAAAATCCAGCCCAAAAAAGAAACGGTGCGAATTAATCTTCCACCGAAACCAACGGCTTCTCCAACCGTAAAATTACCGACACCACCGGTTGGCGGTGCAACAAACCTTAACATTGCCGGACAACAAAAAACGCCTCAACCATCACAACCGGCAGCACCAGCTGCAGTTGCTTCACCAACAGCAACACCACCACCAGCAGCGCACCAACAACCAGCAGCCAAAGCGCCCGCAAAACCACAAATGCCCGTTTCCATGCCCGCAGCACCATCGGTAAGCATGATAGACACAATCCTTGCTATCTTAGCCGCTGTAATCGGAATAGCCGCAGCCGTAAGAGTCTTTCTTCTTAGTTAATTCATTTTTAAAAACTGAAAAATATAATTATGATTATCCTGAACGATTCCAACTTCGAAACCGAAGTAATAAATTCACCGTTCCCTGTTTTGGTTGATTTCTGGGCAGAATGGTGTGGTCCATGCAAAATGATTGCTCCATTGCTTGAAGAATTAGCATCAGAATATGACGGTCGCGTAAAATTTTGCAAAGTAAATGTAGATGACCAACCAGATCTAGCCACCAGATACGGTATCAGAGCTATTCCAACTTTACTGATTTTCAAAGGCGGAGAAGTAGTGGATCAGATTGTCGGCTTGCGTAATAAGCGCGAACTTAAAGGGACTCTGGATAGATATCTGATGGAATAACCGAACACTTTTTCATAAAAACCAAAAAACACTAGAATATTGTTCATCGGATGAACAATATTTTTTCATTTTTGTCATATTTGCTAAAAAGTACTTTAAATCATAAAGTTGACAATATGAGAATAACAGCTTATTAATTCCACTGATCGTTTTTTAAGGCATATGAGTACCGTAAACCAAACATATACTATACAAAGTGTTGCTGCCGTTGAACAAACGCTGAAAAAAGCACAGTCACACCTCATCGGCTTGCAACATCCTGAAGGTTATTGGTCTTTCGAATTGTTCGTGGATGTCTTAACTCTTTGCGATTATTTGCTATACCTCAAGTGGCACGGTAGCCTGGATTCGAAAAAAATAAATCAAGGCGTTAAACATTTATTGGATCAACAATTGCCTGACGGTGGCTGGAGCCTTTACTACGGTGGCCCTAGTGAAATCAATCTAACAGTTAAAGGTTATCTCGTACTCAAACTCGCTGGATACGCCATAAATGACCCACTCATGACCAAAATTCGTAATACAATTAAAAGATTGGGTGGCGTCAAAAAAATGAATACCTACAGTAAATTAATGTTAGCTCTCCTCGGACTCGTACCCTGGGAATCGCTCCCATGCATACCCGCAGAAATCATGCACTGCCCAAACTGGTTTACTTTCAATATATACGAGCTTTCTTCATGGAGTAGAAATATGGTTGTGCCTCTAACTATTATAGACCACTTTAAACCCGTCAGAGCATTACCTCCTGAATATAGGATCGACGAACTCTTTGAAAACGAAGAAGATAAAAAATTATCTCTGGAATGGGATAATAAAGTTTTTAGCGCCCGTAACTTCTTCCTGTTCCTGGATAAATTCCTAAAACTTTATGAACTTTTGCCGGCAACTGCCATTCGAACAAAAGCCATCAAAAAAGCAGAAGCCTGGATCCTGGAACGTATAAGTGACGGTTCTGATGGTATGGGCGCCATCTTCCCGGCAATGGTTTACACATTAATTGCACTTGAATGCCTCGGATATAATGAATCACATCCACTATTTAAAAAAGAACTTCAAGACCTGCAGGCATTTGAAATTTATGACGCCGAGAACCAAAGCCTTAGACTCCGCCCATGTTTCAGCCCAACCTGGGATACAGCTATTTCCATAATAGCATTAGTCAAATCAGGAATTCCAGCCGATCACCCGGCAATCGTAAAAGCCGCTGACTGGTTAATCTCAAAAGAAATAAAACGATTTGGAGATTGGCACATAAAAAATCCATACCCCGAAGCCAGTGGCTGGGCCTTTGAATTTAACAACGAATTTTATCCAGATGTAGACGATACAGCTATGGTATTGCTGGCATTGCGCCTGGCCAAAAGTTCTAATCCAACAAACCAAAAACGAGTAATCGAGACTGCCACCAAATGGTTGATGAGTTTTCAATGTAAAGAGGGAGGCTTCGCCGCTTTTGATAAGGACGTCACAAAACCATGGCTCGAAAAAATACCATTTGCAGATCATAACGCTATTCTTGACCCACCCTGCAGCTGCATAACTGGAAGAGTCCTGGAGTTATTCGGAAATCAAGGCTTCTCATATAACCATCCCGTTGTTTCTAAAACGATTAGATTTTTAAACTCCATCCAGGAGGCCGATGGCTCATGGTTTGGACGTTGGGGTGTGAATTATATCTACGGCACCTGGCAAGCGCTTAGAGGCCTTCATGCCATCGGAGTTGACTTGAGTAAACCACAATATATCCAAGCCCGTGACTGGTTAGAATCATGCCAGAATTCAGACGGAGGCTGGGGAGAAACCGCCGAATCTTATGAAAACCCTGCTTTAAAAGGTAAGGGCCCAAGCTCACCAACCCAAACAGCCTGGGCTGTAATGGGACTTTTAGCCTTTGGTGATCCCAGCAGAAATAGTATCCTGCGCGGAATAAATTACCTCATCTCCACGCAAAACCCCGACGGTTCATGGACAGAAACCGTCACAAACGGCACCGGCTTCCCAAAAGTCTATTATCTGAGATATGATAGCTACCGCTTGGGCTGGCCAATCCTCGCACTGGCTGAATACCTTGAGCTGGTAAAGTCTAAAAACTAATCAAAACACAACTCAGTCAATAAACCCAGCAAACAATACAGCCATTTAACAATAATGCTCTCCATCCATTTAGCCCTATTTTTCAAGCAAAAATGATAGCCGGAATCCGGCTTTTAATTAGACATCAAATTTTCATTGCAAATATCGCAATACATAGCACAATTTTGGTTGTTTGAGTTACTAATAAACCAGGCCCAGCTCGCGGCTGGGTCTTATAGAAAAATGTTTTTTTATAAGTTTTGTTAACACCTTAATTTCATGTATTGACAAGTTGGTGAAGTTTATTTATATTTTGCGTGACAATGATGCACGGCCTTAGGGCAGATTGCTTAATGATCTTTGAAGATTTTAAAAAGATTTCGATATCGGTGAGTACACACCGGTGTCGGTTAACCCGCTCTATCCCACTGATGTACTGAGTTCGAAATTCCCCGGGTCCCTCGGCCACCCCCTGGCTAAGGGACCCGGTTCTTTTTTTGAATATATCAAAAAAATAATAACCAAATAAGTGATAAAAGGCCCAATTCTCTTAAATTACCGCTAACCAAAAAATTAAAGGAGAACTCTCAAGCACACTATGGGACACTATGCAGGCTAAATCCGAACAACAGCGCGAAGCTTCAGCTCGCTGAATACTGTCCAGCATCATCCTAATTAAAGCCTTTAAATTCCTAAAATCCCAAAAAATTTTACATTAATCGAAAATTTTTACTGGCGGGTTGTTACTCAAACTCAAAATTGTAATTTTATAGACCAATTAAACCAAAGATCTTGCTATGGAAATGGTCAGGTCCGGACCAAAAAATGCTAATACTAAAAGCACAGTTGTTGCATCGTAATAAAAATCATCGGTTACGTCGCAACCAATTCTCATAATGGTACAGTGCTACAGCGACTAAAGAATGTCTTACTCGACCATCGGCCACCAAATTAGGTACCTCATCAATTGGCACTAATCTGGTTACAATATCTTCACTGAGATCGAAACTGACGTCATGAATTTTTTTACAATCTTTGATCATGACTGTATAGCAGACATTATTCATGATAGCTGGATTAGGATAGATTTCGCCGATAATTTTGGCTGAAGAGCCTTCGTAACCAGTTTCTTCTCTAAGTTCTCTGGCAGCAGCAACCATAGGTAGCTCATCTTTATCAATCATGCCACCCGGGATTTCCAGCTCAACAGTATTAGTCCCATGTCGGTATTGTTCAACCATGATTAAATAATTATCAGACGTAATAGCGATAATATTAACCCAGTTGACGGTATCAATTACGTAGAAATTATGTTGTTTACCAGTTCTTGGGGAAAGTTTATTTGTAGAGAAGATTTTAAAGATTCGAAAATCTCCGACCAATTGTTTGCTAATCTGGGGCCAGGGTTTGACCATGGAAATAACGACTGGGGGTTTATTTTACGGAAGTTGCTGGGACAATCTTTATAGTTTTAACTTCGACGCGAGTAACTGGTTTGCTCAGTTCACCAAAGGCAGAACGGGTAACCGGGACATTCCCTATCTTTTCCAGGACCTCATCTCCTTTTATTAATTTTCCAAAGGCCGTGTATTTGCCATCAAGGCTTGGGGCATCGGCCAAACAAATAAAGAACTGGCTTCCGGCTGAGTCCGGGTTAGCACTTCTGGCCATGGATATAACCCCGCGAACATGTTTTCTATTATTGAATTCAGCTTTAATGGAATAACCTGGACCACCAGTACCCACCATTGGGTCATCGGTTTTGCTCAGGGGGTCACCGCCCTGGATCATAAAATCCTTAATGATTCTATGAAAGGCTGTGCCGTCATAAAAGCCGCTTTTAGCTAACTTTTTAAAATTTTCTACAGTTTTAGGCGCGACATCAGGCCAGAATTCTAAGACCATTTCGCCAAAAGACGTCTCTATTACAGCAACCTCATTTGTCACAATAGGATTCTGATTACTCATATTAGTTGAACTTTGGGTTTCATTTGTATTGGATTGGTATTGGTTGGATTGCGGTTTAGAGCAACCGCCAACAAGCGCAAGTAATACTAAACTAAAAATCAAAACATTAATTGTTCTTTTCATAACTAACAACCGTTCCTATCCAAAACCTGATGAGCTTAAACAAAATTTTTAGAAAATGGCAACTCAACAATTTGCGCAGGACTTTCAAAATTCATCGATCTAAGCGTGAGAATATTACCGATCTTATTAAAATCCTTAGATATATAACCGAAAGCCAGATTTGCATGGAATTTTGGCGAAGCCAGGGAACTTGTAATATACCCCACAACTTGATCATCATACTCCAGCAAATCTCCTTTCTGTGGAAGAACCTGAATATCATTGAATAATCTAAGACCGCGCAAATAACTGTTCATCGAGTTTGGATTCGAATGTCTTGATATTACATCAAAACCGACGAAATCAGTTTTTGTGGACGATATAGCTTTCTCGGCCAGTCCTGTCTCAGTTGCTATGACTGATGGATCGATATCACTACCAAATCTAGGGATACCCGCCTCGAATCTGGCAATATCAAAGGCCTGCCAGCCTGCTAACCGACAATCCAAAGCACCCAAAATTTTAAACAACCGACGAACAATCAAAGGCCCGGACTCTACATCTGCTATAATATCAAATCCGCCTGTACCAGTTCTGGGATTATTGATAATGAGTACGTCTTTTCCATCAGGCAAAATAATCTTAACTGCAGAAAAAACATCTGCTGGCAGTTCTTCACCCAGTAACCATGCCTCCAAAATATCCTGAGCTATTGGTCCCTGAATGGTCAAAATTCCAACGCTCCCAGATGCATCACTCACATTAATATCATTACTTGCCTGTGATGTAAGTTTGTCCAAAAGCTTATCAACCATTCCTGCTTCCGCATCGATAATATAAGAATCCCCCCAATTAAACACGAATGCATCAGTGATAATATTCCCTTGTGGGTTAAGCATAAAGGTATAACAACACTTAAACGAGCCTGGCCGTGGAATATCGTTGGTAAAAATCCTTTGTAAAAAATCATAAGCAGCTGCATGACCAGTAACACGAATCCTTGTTCGATGGCTTAAATCAATCAATGCAGCGCGACCTGTTATAGACTCATGTTCAGCTAGTACATTTCCGTAGCTTATAACAGTTTCAATATTATTAACGGACGACAGTACAGCGCTAAAACCTTGATGCAATTCAGACCATGGTAACTTCTTCATCAGGCTTTATAATTAACCAGATATGCGAAAAAAAATACAGTAAAATAATTAAGGCCTTTTAACCCAATTACGAACTGAGTAAAGGCCTTAAAATAAAAACAGCGTGACAAATTTAAATCACTTCAGTTTAAAGCTGTTTGAGCACGCTATCCATTACAGCAAATAACTCATGCATGGTGGATTCTGTTTCATCGCCCATATGAGCTATTCTGAAGGTTATTCCTTTTATTTTACCGTATCCACCATTGATTAAAAAGCCTTGTTGTTTAACCAGTTTTACAAACTTTTCCACATCAATGGTACGGCCACCCGGCTTTGCCCCATTATTAACGCAACAGAGTGTTAGCGATTCAAAGCCCGGTTCAGGGAAAAGCGTAAAACCATTGGCTTTTGCCCAATCCCGAGTCATTTGGGCGATCTTTCTATGTCTAGCATATCGTTGCTCTAGACCTTCTTCGAATATTTCATCCAGCTTCGATTTCAATGCAAATATGTGGCCCGTGCTTGGCGTACTTGGAGTCATATTTCCTTCGGCATTCTTTTTGAATTCCAGGAAATCAAAATAATATCCACGCCCCTGTACTTTTTCGGCCCTTTGAAAAGCAGCCTGTGAACATGTGAACAATGCAAGTCCCGGCGGTAATGCCAGAGCTTTCTGCACCCCGCAAAGGAGCACATCAATCCCTAAATCATCAAATGGTATCTTAAGCGCGCTAAAGGAGCTAACTGCATCGACAATGAACATGACATCAGGATATTTTTTCTTCAGGCTGGCGATTTCCTCGATTGGGCTCATCACGCCTGTTGATGTCTCATTATGAATTATGGTAAGGGCATCGAACTGACCGGTTGCTAGTTTCGCATCTATTTGATCTGCTCTAATTGGAGAGCCCCACGGCACCTGTAAGCCATCAGCATCTTTTCCGCAGCGTTTTGAAACATCCAGCCACTTGTCTGAAAATGCTCCGTTCATGCAACAGAGGACTTTTTTTGCTACAAGATTCCTTACAGCACCCTCCATAACGCCCCAGGCTGAAGAAGTACTAATGAAAACTGGTTGTTTTGTATAAAAGATCGCTTGAAGTTTAGGCTGTATACTTGCATAAAGGTCTTTAAAATCCTGTCCGCGATGCCCTATTACAGGGCTTGCAAAAGCCTTAAGGGTCCTTTCATTCACTTCAACTGGCCCCGGAATAAAAAGTTTTATATGTTTCATACCGTCGGGGTAATTCTTCACAATCTGTCGTGTATTGCAAGGCAGATTTTTGTTGATTTACCCTAAAATTTAACCACTTGAGCTAGCTCTGGTGTTATGATAACCTTCGGCTATGAATTTTGAAAATTATACCGGTTACAATAAACAAAGCCTTAACCCTGAGATGACGATATGTTTTAGGAAAGCAATTAATTCATGATCAATAACCGTTAAACTCACTATTATCGTATCCATGGATCCCACTGAAAAAAATAAGACGATTCCTATTACAATAAACGGGAAGCATTATGAAGTACCAGCACTTGTTAAGTCTGGTCCTAAAAACGAACTTACACCAATAACGATTTTACAAGCCTGCGAGCTAGTAGGAGTCAAAGTACCACATTTTTGCTATCATCCCGGTCTTCACATAGCCGGCAACTGCAGGATGTGTCTTGTGGAGATTGGTACGCCAGTAATTGGGCCAGATAAAAAACCTGTATTGAAACCCGACGGCACATTGATGATCCGTAAATCCCCACGGCCGGTTATCTCATGCGCCACACCTGTGACACCGCATATGGAGGTCTACACAGAAACTCCTGCCGTTAAAGCAATGCGTAAAGGCGTGATGGAGTTTTTACTGATCAATCATCCATTGGATTGTCCGATTTGTGATCAGGCCGGCGAATGTAAGCTTCAGGAATATGCACTGGATCACGGATTTAGCGAAAGTAAATTTATCGAACAAAAAATTAAAAAACCGAAGCAGGTAGATTTTGGGCCAAAGCTCATCCTTGACAACGAAAGGTGTATTCTCTGCACCAGATGTATTCGATTTGCACGAGACATTTTAGGAGATGAATCCATCGGCATAATTCACCGCGGGACTCATAGCAGTATCGCAGTCTGGCCGGGAAGTTCTTTTGACAATGACTATGCCATGAACCTTGCAGACATTTGCCCTGTCGGTGCATTAACATCCAGAGACTTTAGATTCAGGATGCGCCTCTGGTTTTTAAAAGAAACCAAAAGTATCTGTCCCGAATGCGCAACTGGCTGCAATATCATAATTGCTTCCAGAGAAAATCAGATCTACAGAATTACCCCAAGAAAAAATGAGTCCGTCAATTCATTCTGGATGTGCGACTACGGCCGGTTAGCGTTTAAATGGATCCATGATAGCCAAAGGCTAACTTCTCCAATAATTCGTAAGGATGATTCCGCAGAACAGGTGACGATTAAATGGGATCAGGCAATCGATCTTGTTTCTTCAATATTAAAACGAAATGCTACTGGCGCATCAGCAATTATTGTTTCAGCAAAACAAACCCTCGAAGAATTATATCTGATTAAAAGATTAGCGGTCCAATTAAACGCAATAACAGACTCAATTCCACATACTGGTAAATCGGATGATTTTCTCATAAGCGCTGATAAAACACCCAATTTCAATGGCATTAAACTTCTCTCACTTGCTCCTAAAAATCCTGGGACCAGCTTAGGAAAAATTTCAGAATTAATCGCACGAGGAGACATTCGAGTCCTTATAGCATTCGGTGAAAACGTAGCCGATCTGATTGGCGAAACTATTTGCGAACGAGTCGAGAATCTTATCGTATTTGATGTCCTGCCAAATACGACAACAAGATTGGCATCTGTGGTTTTGCCTGCATGCGCCTTTGCCGAAAAGCCCGGGACTTTTATAAACCGTAATGGCAGACTCCAGAGATTCCATCCGGCTATAGCTCCACCTCAAGGAGTTCAACCCGAATGGATAACCCTTTGTCACATCCTGGAACGTTTAACAGGTAAAAATGAACCTACTACTTTCTCGGAGCTTTTCAGTAAAATGAGTTCGGAAGTTCCAAATCTGAAAAGCATTTCCTGGGACATTATCGGTGACGAAGGAATACAATTAGATGACTTTTAAAACTAAAAAGATATTGCATGAGCTGGACACATAATATCTTACTACTGCTGCAACAGAACTGGCCAGGCTTGTTGAAGCTGATCGTTGCGGTATCAGTACTACTGTTTTTCGTGGCGTATATTGTGTTGCTCGAACGTCGTCTTTCAGCGTTTATTCAGGACAGGTTAGGTCCAAACAGGGTTGGGCCTTTTGGCTTGTTCCAGCCGTTAGCCGACGCCGTTAAGGCTTTTTTAAAGGAAGATTATACGCCAGGACATACTAAAAAACTATATTTTACTGTAGCACCCATAGTGGCTATGGTCCCTGCAATTATGGGACTTGGCATAATACCTTTTGGATCTGTACTCGGCAATGAGCCTATGGTTATAGCAGATCTGGATGTTGGAATTTTATACTCCTTTGGCATAAGCTCGCTTGGCGTTTATGGCATATTACTGGCAGGCTATGGATCTAACTCAAAATACCCATTGCTAGGTGCACTTAGATCAGGTGCACAATTAATCTCTTATGAAGTAGTAATGGTCTTGGCTGTTATACCTGTCTTTCTGATTTCCGGAGACCTGAACTTAAGTAAATTGGTTGCAAATCAGGCCAATAGTGTTTCGGAATGGATGTTTATAAAAGCTCCTTTATCATTCTTGCTTTTTGTAATATTAATGTTCGCAGAAACTAACCGCCTGCCATTCGACCTACCCGAAGCCGAAAACGAATTAGTCGGTGGTTATAATACAGAATACAGCTCAATCAGGTTCGCCTTATTTTTTATGGCCGAATATGCGCATATAATTTTAGTTTCCGCAATTGGGGCCACATTGTTTCTTGGTGGTTGGTCATTACCGTGGTTTGGACTCAATAAAACTGCAGATTCACTCTATTTAGGTCTTGCACAAATCGGTGTCTTTATTCTCAAAACATTCCTATTCGCATGGGTGATCGTCTGGACTCGATGGATGTTACCAAGATTTAGGATCGATCAATTAATGAGTTTGGCCTGGAAAAAGATCATGCCCATAGCTTTATTAAATATTTTTATTACAGCAACCTGGATCTGGCTGGTACCATGAATGAAACGAATAAAAAAGGGTATAAAATAATGGATCGACCTGCAGCGTCCCCAGCAGTAAGTTGTTATTTTACAGCTGTAACAGGGGGTATTCGTGTTACTTTGAATCACTTCTTACGCAAAAAGATAACAATGCAATACCCAGAACAAAAATGGCAACTCCCAGAAAATTATAGAGGTGCTCCATACCTGGTGAAAGATCAGGACGGCCGGGTTAAGTGTGTATCGTGTCAATTATGCGAATTTGTCTGTCCACCTAAAGCAATAAGGATTACACCGCCAGGACCAGATAAAAACCCGGAAACAGGCAATGTTGAGAAAAGGCCCAAGGAGTTCCATATAAACATGTTACGATGCATATATTGCGGGCTTTGCCAGGAGGTTTGCCCCGAAGAAGCCATATTTTTGATGAACGATTATGCATTAACCGCCAAAAACCGATCAGAGCTCATCTACAATAAAGACAAGCTCCTGGAGTTAGGCGGCATCAAATTTGACAATATCCAGAAATGGAAAAACAAATAAGCAGGAAAAATGAACATTACCGAAATCTTATTTTATGCAATTTCAGCCATAGCTATAATTTCAGGGTTGCTGGTAGTTGCAAACCCATTTACCCGGGATCCGGTAGCTTCAGCAATCGCATTGGTGATTTCATTGCTTTCGGTAGCAGGCCTATTTATTTTGCAAGGTGCATTTTTCCTCGCAGCGATACAGTTAATTATTTACGCCGGGGCAGTTATTATCATGTTTCTCTTCATACTTATGCTATCGCATTCTTCGGCTTATTGGCCTAAACCCCGGTATATAAAAGGTCTCTTAACTGTCGTCATAGTTGGTGGTTTATGTTGGGTTTTGATTAAACGGCTATTACCAGATGCTCCGTTGCCATTTGATGAAGTCAGATTAACAATTGGTTCCACAAAAGCTATCGGAAAATCACTTTTTACTGACTATATACTCGCCACAGAAACGGCATCGGTCTTGTTGATGATGGCAATGGTCGGAGTGGTTTGGATAACCAAACGAAATTAATTATGATAGCCCCGGAAAAATATATCATTATAAGTACCATCCTGTTTTGTACAGGATTAGCAGGAGTCGTTGGCCGAACAAACATTCTTATAATGTTAATGTCGGTTGAGCTCATGTTAAATGCAGGAAACCTGGCATTGGTAGCCTTTTCCCAGATCCACGGTCTTGACGGACAGGTATTGGCTTTTTTTGTCATTAGTCTTGCAGCTGCTGAAGTCGCTGTGGGGCTTGCCCTGGTAACCGAAATGTTTAAGCTAAAAAAATCATCACAGACAGATGATCTTAAAGAACTTAAAATGTAGCCTAAAATTTACAAGGTATTAAAAACCTAACACAGAATTTCATCAAATAAATAAAAATATGGAGTGGCTGATACTATCAACTTTTATTCCACCGCTGATCTCAGCGGGGTTAATTACATTATTTTTCCTACGCAAACCAGTTATTGCTATTAACCTGGCTATTTTCTCTGTCTGTATTTCTGTGGCTACTACGTCGATTCTTTATATTCCACTTAGCAAGCTCGGCGAGCTCCAAATTTCTTTACCCTGGCTAGAAATTTCAGGATTCAACGGGACTTTTAAGTTTCACCTCGATACCTTAAGCATGCTGATGATGAGTATTGTTTCAACTATTTCCCTAATCATCCATGTTTTCTCTATTGGATACATGCGCGGGGATAACGGGATATCTCGCTATTTTGCAGGTTTGAATTTTTTTACTTTTTCAATGATAGGTTTAGTATTGTCCGGTAATTTTATAACAATCTTCATATTCTGGGAGCTCGTGGGATTATCAAGCTATATATTGATTGGATTCTGGTATCACTTACCGTCTGCTGCAGACGCGGCAAAGAAGGCAATTCTTGCAAATAGACTGGGTGACACTGGCTTTCTCCTGGGAATTTTAATGGTTTGGGGGGTGTTTGGAACAACTGACTTTGATAACATCCAGTCGCAGTTGGTACATCCTACGGCTTCATTTACAAAGTTAGGGAATATTATTGCTTTGTTATTATTCTGCGGCGTGTTAGGTAAGTCTGCTCAGTTCCCGTTACACGTTTGGCTACCAGATGCAATGGAAGGCCCAACCCCAGTCAGTGCACTCATTCATGCCGCAACAATGGTTGCTGCAGGTGTCTATTTACTCTGTCGGGTGTATTTCATCTTTGCTGCAGCTGCACTTGTAAATCCGTTGCCATTTGGACTTGTTGCACTCGATGTTATAGCATGGGTTGGCGCAGTGACAGCTCTAATAGCAGCATTGATCGCGATTCAACAGACCGATATCAAACGTATATTAGCTTATTCGACCTTGTCTCAACTTGGCTATATGGTTCTAGGCGTTGGCGTCTCTGACCCTGCAAGCGGTCCAGCGTCATCAATGTTCCACTTAATCACACATGCTTTTTTCAAGGCTTTATTGTTCCTTGGTGCTGGTTCGGTTATTATATCGCTGCATCACAAACAAAATATTCTAGAAATGGGAGGGCTTGCCAGAAAACTGCCTGTAACATTCATAACATTTTTTGTTGGCACACTAGCTCTTTGCGGTATACCGCCGTTCAGTGGATTTTACAGCAAAGAGATGATCATCCACGCAGCTGAGTCAAACAAATTTCTATTCTTTATCTGCGTCATAGTTGCATTTTTGACTGCATTTTACATGTTTCGGTTGTTACTTTTGACGTTTACTGGTAGTTTCAGAGGCCATGATCCAACAAAAATAAAAGAGAATCCCCTGGTTATAACCCTGCCACTAATTTTACTGGCTGTGCCGTCAGCGGTTTCAGGACTCGCAGGAATTGATCAGGTATTAATTAAATTCTTTGGAGGCACCACAGAACATATAAATCTCTTTGAAAAATTGTATGCACCATTTAAGGTCGCAGCACATTCAAGCTGGTGGGGCCTTTGCGCTGCTGTTGCAGGAGTTATTGTATCCAGTTTTCTCTACTTAGGGCGCAGCGAAGACCTGCTTGCTCTCAGGTTAAAAAGCTTATCACAACTTTTGGTAAACAGGTTGTATTTCGATGAAATTTTTGGCTGTATTATCAGATATTCTCACGAATTAATCTCCAGGACAATGGCCTGGATAGATCATTGGATCATATCTGAAACTATAATTGGTAGTATTTGTGGATCAGTTGGGATTTTGGCCAGACTAATCAGATTACTCCAGACAGGCAGTGTGAATACGTATCTTGGGATTGCTACACTAATAATACTGATAATTCTAATCTGGTTATTACCAAAATAAGGCAGATGTACATCTAGATCTTTGCCCCAGGAAAATACCCTCGAGCCTTGTCAAGCTGTTCTCTATGCCAATTCTAATACGGCTTGCACAAGCTTAGAAACACCCTGCTCCACTTCTGAAATACGCTTTGCCAACATATATGCCGGAGTGGAAACAATTTTTAACCTTTTGTCCACAACTATGTCCGTAACTGAACAATTGATATGCTTAGCTCCCCATTTTTCCAAAGACTTGCCTCTGGCCTCATCCGTGCCTATGGTGAACTCTACATGCTCAGGACCAAATAACCTTGCAGCAATTGAAGGGGCTATACAAATGAAGCCCATCGGCTTACCGGCTTTATGAACAGAAGTCAAAAAATTTGCAACACCTGGCTCCACAGTCACATCATCATCCGAAAAAGCAAAATTAGATAAGCTTTTCACAACACCCATTCCACCAGGCAGAATAACTGCATCGATAGATTCCACTGGTAACTGGGTTATTGGTGTAATGTTTCCTCGAGCAATTCTTGCAGCTTCAATCAGTAATGATCTTGTTTCGGTTTTTACAGGACGTCGATTATAATGATCAATCACATCTTTCTGAACAATATCTGGTGCAGTACAAACCGCTTGAGCCCCGGCTCTGTCTAAAGCCAAAAGGACCATAACAGATTCGTGGATTTCAGATCCATCAAATACTCCACATCCTGATAATAAAACTGCAACCTTTTTCATAAATGCTCATCTGTTTTTATATTTAAAATCAAAATTTGTAAATCTTAAATTCGGAATAGTCCTAAAAAACCTGAATTCTAATAATCTTTGAACACAAATTTCTGTGAATTATTTGCAATCTAACTTTGCCTGAGAATAGAAAAAACAATATTCCCAATTCCAGTTTAGTGGATAGACGCGTTCCAACGCATCCGTAAACTGGAGGAACGGCTTCCACACCGACCTAAACAAGGTTAAAAAGCTCGGTCGGGGTGGAACCCGACCATCCAATTAATGTGACCCATACATTTTTCCCTGTGGTTGAATTTGAATATAGCAGAGGCACTCTTGCCTGTGTGTTTACCATTCCTGAATACCGCTATCAGAGTTAACCTAATAATTGGCTTAAAAAAGGTTAGACGACTAATTAAGTCCGTACCAATTTATTCGAAAAGGACTAGCGGGCATAATTTCAGTTAATCCATTATCTTGACTGCAAAAATCTGAAGTTCTATTTTTAGCACATTCAATTTATTTTTATTAGAAAGAAAATTGAACTACCAAAATTGCGGTAGTTAAAAAAATGAATAATAGATTGAGCATAAAGAAAAACGGACTGTCGGTTAGGCCACTACTGGTAACCAGACGTAAATTTCTTATTAATACCGGTGTTGTCTTGGGGAGTCTAATGTTTCCGTTCATTCCAAAATCATCCGGGCAATCCTCAAAAAAATTGGACATCGCTATCATAGGATGCGGTGGCAAAGGCTTTAGCGACCTGGAATCAAGCGAGACCGAAAATATAATAGCCCTTTGTGACGCTGACGAACGCCAGGCCGTTGCTGCAAGGAAAAAGCATCCAGATGCAAAATTTTATTTGGACTTCCGTGAAATGTTGAACAAAGAAAAGTCCATCGATGCTGTTATTGTAGCCACTCCCGATCATACTCATGCCGTAGCGGCTGTGCTTGTGATGAAACTGGACAAACATGTGTATTGCCAACCGCCTCTAGCACATACAATAACAGAATTAAGAGCCATGGTTGAGGAATCACGTAAACATAAAGTGATAACTCAAACTGGTGATCAATATAGTTCATTGCCAGGATATCGTAGGGCAATAGAGATTTTACAGTCAGGAATATTAGGACAAATCACAGCCGTCCATGCCTGGACCAATAAACCAGTTTGGCCACAGGGTTTAGAACGCCCTGCCCAGCCAATGCCTGTTACGCCCGGGCTAAATTGGGATTTATGGTTAGGCCCTGCACCATTCCGGCCATACCATGATTGTTATTGTCCCTTTAAGTGGCGGGCATGGGTCGATTTTGGTTCAAGCACACTGGGCGACTCCGCCTGGGTTGCTTTTGGCCCAGTTTTTAAAGGACTAAATTTAGGTTATCCAACCACCATCCAGCCCGAACTAAAACAAGAAGTAAAAGAATCATATCCACACTCATCGATATTGAAATTTGAGTTCCGTATCCAGAATCAACAGGAACCACTGAATTTATGGTGGTACGACGGTGGATTGTTCAAGGAAAAAGCAGCAGCACTTCCTCAAGACATATTAAAAGCTATCCAGACCAAATTCAAAGAATTAACAGCTAATGGCTGTCTGGTTTTAGGCGCTAATGGGGTACTATTTATACCTAACTGTGACTGGGAACAATTCATGATTAAGCTTAATTCTGACAATGAATTTACACTAGCCTCAGACCATAACGCCCTTAAAACCATAAATCAAACTCTGCCACGCAATAACCACAACGGAGATCCAGACAAAAAACATCATCTGGAATGGATTTCTGCAATTAAAGGCGGGCACCCTGTTTTTTCTAGTTTTGAATCTGCTGCCATGATAACAGAATCTATTCTACTTGGCTGCCTGGCTCTCCGAACAGGAGAAAAGATCGAGTGGGACTGGACTGCTACAAAATCAAAAAACTCACCTAAGGCCGATTCATTAATTCATTATGAATATCGTAAAGGCTGGACGCTTTAAACAAACCAACTTGTAACAAAGCCAAGCCTTTTAATCTTTGATCGTAAAATCAATCTTTCCTGGCACAGGCCGCATATTTTACATTCTAAAAATGTGGAATGCATTAATTGAAACAAAATTTTCTGAACATTTGGCTAAGCACATTGTCTTTTCATGTAAAAATTTTGGTTTAAAAGGGTTCTTGACAATGTTTAAAACTTTTGGCCTAAGAATACGTGCTAAAATAACTATTATTTTGCATAAAGTTTGATGGTTAGCGAAAGGAGCAAGTGGGATGATAAAAGTTCAAAATTTGAAAAAGGCATTCGGCCCTAAAATTGCAGTAAACGATGTCTCGTTTACAGTAGAAAAGGGTGAAGTATTAGGCTTTCTAGGCCCAAACGGTGCAGGAAAGTCTACCACCATGCGCATGGTTACAGGCTTTATTCCACCTGATCAAGGATCGGTATTTATTGGTGGTTTCAACATGATCGAAGAACCCATCAAAGCAAAAAGGATACTAGGTTACTTACCAGAAAACGCACCGTTATATTCAGACATGACTGTTTACGGATATCTGAATTTCGCAGCTGAGCTACGGGGCCTTAGTGGTGAAGCCAAGAAAAAAGCCATTAATCGTGTCATTGACCTTTGTTTTCTCGATAAAGTCGTCAACCAAAGTACCGATACCCTCTCAAAAGGTTATAAACACCGCACATGTTTTGCCCAGGCAATCCTTCATGACCCTGATTATCTGGTAATGGACGAACCTACCGACGGACTGGACCCTAATCAAAAACATGAAGTAAGAGAAATAATCAAACGAATGGGCACCAACAAGGCTATAATATTTTCTACTCACATACTCGAAGAGGTCGAAGCCGTTTGCTCAAGAGCTATTATTATTGACAGAGGGAAGATTGTTGCCGACGGCACGCCGGAACAACTAAAAGAACGATCCAATATAGCAGGTGCTGTGACCATCAAGATCTCCGGTGTCACCGGTGCCGAAGCTAAAGAACGCCTCGCGCAGATCCAATCAGCACAGAAAGTGGTATTAATCGATGAAAAACCGTCGTTAGTAACGATCAGAGTTCATCCCAGGCCTGGCCTGGCCGACGGAGAATTGAATAGAACAGTGTTTGAACTGGCAGTTCAATCGGGCTGGAAGCTTGACGAACTCAAGACAGAAGAAGGCAGGCTCGACGAAGTATTTCGTAGCATAACCCTTTCTGAAATATCTCAGGAGGAAACAAAATGAACTCAACATCCAATATCATTGCAATAATCAAACGTGAACTCAGCGGGTATTTTTCGTCACCAGTTGCATACGTGTTTATAGTGATATTTTTGCTATTAGCTGGATTCTTTACTTTCATGGTAAGCCCGTTTTTCCAGAGAGAAGAAGCATCACTCTCAGTGTTTTATATATGGCATCCGTGGCTATATTTGTTTCTGGTGCCCGCAGTAGCCATGAGGCTTTGGTCGGAAGAACGCCGACTAGGCACTATTGAATGGCTCTTAACCATGCCAATAACCACATGGCAGGCAATCATCGGAAAATTTCTGGCATCCTGGATATTCCTGACAATAGCTCTGGTCCTGACTTTCCCGTTAATCATTACTGTCAACTATCTTGGTAACCCTGATAACGGTATAATTGCATGTGCTTATGTGGGCAGTCTTCTACTGGCTGGCGGTTACCTCTCTATAGGTTGTATGACCTCAGCACTCACAAAAAATCAGGTCATAAGCTTCATAATCTCTGTCGTCATTTGCCTTGTCCTTATTCTAGCAGGTTGGCCGCCTGTTACCCAGATCCTTGAACAATGGGCCCCAACCTGGTTGGTTGACTTTGTAGCAGCATTCAGTGTTATGACACATTTCGAAAGCTTCCAACGTGGTGTGATCGATATCAGAGATATTGCATTTTTTATCGGAATGATAACATTTTGTCTTTTCACAACAGGTGTAATTATAAGAGCCCATAGGGCTGGTTAATTTTTTGGAGGTATAAATATATGAATAAAAAAGCTATTTCATCATATCTGTTCTCAACAGCTGGTGTTATTATTGTCTTCTTCATAGTGCTGGCAGCTTACCTGTTAGTTGGTTCTCTTAAACTCCGAATAGACCTCACCGAAGAAAAACTCTACACACTGTCTGATGGTACCAAAGCTATACTGGCTAAGCTGGATACACCAGTAGAAATAAGATTGTATTGTACCAAAAGCTCCAGCCTCATGCCTGTGTCACTCAAATCTTATTCTGAACGAGTCGAGGACATCCTCAACGAATACAAAAAGATATCGCGTGGTTTAATAGAAATCAAAAAACTGGATCCACAACCTGATACTGATGCCGAAGATTCAGCAGTTCTTGACGGCATAGAAGGTCAAATGCTGCCCACAGGCGAGAAAGTATATCTGGGATTAGCCGTTAACTGCCTCGATACAAAAGTCTCATTGCCGTTCTTATCACCCGATCGTGAAAAACTTTTAGAGTATGATATTACCAGAGCTATCGCCCAGGCAACTAAACCATCAAAACCAGTCATCGGCATCATGAGTACACTGCCAGTCTTCGGCCAATTCAACCCAATGATGATGCGCATGGGCGGAATGAACCGCCAAAACCCGTGGATATTCGTAAGTGAACTGAAAAAAGATTTCGATGTCAAACAGGTAGATTTGATTACCGATAAGATTGACGACGAGATTAACCTGCTCATCGTAATACACCCAAAAGATTTAGCCGAAAAAACGCAGTTCGCCATTGACCAATTCTTGCTAAGGGGCGGAAAACTGATAGTATTTTTGGATCCGGCATGTATATCTGATCAGGGCGATTCAATGAACCCCCTCCAGGGAGCAGTCTCGAATAGTTCAAGTTTTGATAAATTCTTAAAAGCCTGGGGATTGAATTTTGATAACTCGAAAGTATTAGCCGACTTAATCTACGCTAGCCAGGTATCACGCGGCCAAGCGACAGAAGTCCAGCGTATGCCTACTTTCCTTTCAGTTATTTCTCAGGGATTAAATACTAATGACATCGTCACCAGCCAGATCGATAGTCTATTACTCCCGTTTGCCGGAGTATTTACCGGGACACCAGCCGAAGGCTTGCAACAAACAATCCTGATCAGCTCCACAGAAAAATCACAACTAATAGATAAAATGACAGCAATGTTTGCCAATGACCAGGTATTACGGGAATTCGCTCCTTCCGGTAAACCTTATCCAATCGCTCTAAGACTAAAAGGAAAATTCAAAACAGCATTCCCTGAAGGAAAACCAAAAGATAAATCTGATGAAAATAATAAAACTGATGAACAATCTAAAAACACAGACAAAAATGAAAACTGGTTGAAAGAATCAGAAAAAGAGTCAGTAGTGGTTCTTGTTGGCGATGCTGATCTATTAAACGACCAATTCTGCGTTAGAGTGCAAAGTATTCTTGGCCAAAGATTTGTAATCCCAGTAAACGGAAATCTAACCCTGGTCCAAGGACTGGTCGAGCAAATGTCTGGTGACCTGAACCTCATAACAATCCGGGGCCGTGCTACAAAGAACCGTCCATTCGAGGTCGTTAGAGAAATCCAGGCAAAAGCAGAAGAACAATACCGAAGCAAACTTGAAGAGCTTCAAAAAAGCCTAAACGAAACTCAACAACGGTTAAATGAATTACAACAAAAAAATACCGAAGCCGGTCAGAGATTCATCCTTTCGCCAGAACAAAAACAAGCCATAGAAAATTTCAAAGCCAAAGAACGCGAAATCAAAGCTCAATTAAAAATTGTCAAAAAGAATTTACGCCGTGACATTGATTCTCTTGAGACCAGGCTAAAATGGCTGAATATCGCCGGAATGCCTTTCCTGGTCACATTGTCGGGACTCACATTGGCTTATTATAAACGAAAAAAATCTGCTGAAAAATGAATAAGAAACAAGTGCTCTTACTGGCCATTGTGGCCATTGTTCTTGGCACAGTAGGCTTGCGCGTCTATAAACGCGAGTCCGCCAGCTGGACTGCATCGCCTACAGGAACTAATAATCTGCTTTATCCTAACCTGGACGTTAATAGTGTCCAAAAAATCATTATCACCGAAAACACTAATAAAGTCACTCTTTTTAAAGACGATATCTGGAAGGTCGAAGACCGTTACGGATACCCTGCTAACTTTACCGAGATAAGCGACCTGGTCAGAAAAATTGCCGATCTAAAACCAATCCAACAGGTAAAGGTAGGACCATCACTGCTACCACGGTTAGAACTGACACCGCCGGGCAGTGGAACTAACTCCGGAACGTTGATCCAGCTACAGGATAAAAGTGGAAAAGAATTAGCACAATTACTTCTCGGTAAAAAACACTTGCGAAAATCTGTAGAAGATTCGCCTTTCGATAGCGGCTGGCCAAACGGAAGGTTTGTTATGCAAGGAACTAATATTCTTAACACACCATCAAAATCTGCTTGGGTAGTTTCTGAAACCTTTTCAATGGCCGAAGCTAGACCAGAAAACTGGCTAAACAAAGATTTCTTCAAAGTCGAAAATATTAAGTCAATCTCTGTCACCCCAACCAATCACGCCGCCGCCTGGAAAGTCTCAAGAGATAAATTATTCGATGATTTAAAAATGGTTAATACCCAGCCAAATGAAGAAATCGATAAAACTAAAGTCTCAAGCTTAAGCAGCGTCTTTTCTTATCCAAGCTTTAATGATGTTTTGAAACCCGATACTGACAATGAATTAACAGGCCTAAATAACCCATGGAAAATCGAAATCGAAACTTTCGATGACTTTAAATACAATATCCTCATCGGTAAACAAGCCAAAGATGACAATTTTTATTTACGCTTGACCGTTGATGCCAACATACCTTCTGAACGCATCAAAAAAGAAGATGAAAAACCAGAGGATAAAGAACGACTCGACAAGGAATTCAAAGAAAAAACAGCTAAACTAAAAGAAAAATTAGAAAAAGAAAAACAGCTCCAAAATTGGATCTATATAGTTTCAAAGTGGACCGTAGATCCTGTTATGAAAGAAAGATCTCATTTCATGGCTGAGAAAAAACCTGAAAACGACCAAAACAAGAATTCAAACACTAACTCACCAACCGCTCCTAATATCTAAGGCAACCGCCATTAATTGCACTTACTGAATTATTACCAAACTATCAGTGGACGACATTATTCGTCTATTCTCTACAGGTAATCTCCGGGCTTTTTTTTGAGTCAGCTTTCTGACGAAAGATGCCAATGGCAAAATTACATCGGTCTTGAAACTGATAACGGTATTGAAACTTACAACGCAACGGTTTTCCCGCAGCTGTGTGAGTTTATAGTCACCGGGCCTCCTGCATCTTCATCAAATGTAATTAAAACGAAATCTGTCCTCGATTCTAAACATGTTAGCCTATATTGAGTGCCATTGATACGTTTACAAGGACTAACGTTATAAATAGTACGCATCGTACCGTGGCAGGACCAATCGCATTGCAGTCATGCCTCTAGATTTAGCAATCCTGCAATTTGTAAATTAAACGCAGCCAAATTCCCAAAGCGATAGCAAGCCCTGAGCAAAGTATTTTACCACCCTTGCCTGTGCAACACTTCTTCTGTGGTCTAAATAAAAAAGGGCAGTTCATTAAGAACTGCCCGAAATGAGAAGTTTGATTTAACTAAATTTGCTTCTCTTTTGGTATCCGCATTCCGTAGAACGACCTGTACACAAACACAAGAGCAATCAAGAATAGAATAGTTCCGATAGTGTTCTTCATTGTTATATCTTTCATAGTGACTGCGATCTCGACTGCCAACAATCCAAACAAAGTAGTAAACTTAATAACCGGGTTAAGTGACACAGAAGATGTATCTTTGAACGGATCACCAACAGTATCACCTACTACGGTTGCTGCATGCAAGTCAGTACCTTTTTGTTTAAGTTCCACTTCTACAATCTTTTTAGCATTATCCCAGGCGCCGCCGGCATTCGCCATAAATACAGCCTGGAATAATCCGAAGAAAGCAATAGCAATCAGATACCCTATAAAGAAATACGGGTTAAAGAACGGCAGAGCCAATGCCAGGGTAAAGATAACGATAAAAATATTGATCATCCCCATTTGCGCGTATCTTGTGCAGATGCGTACGACTTCTTTACTATCTTCTATCTTAGCTCTGGATGCATCGAGTTTAATGTGTTCCTTAATATAGACGACAGCCCTATAAGCACCTGTAACCACTGCCTGGGTTGATGCACCTGTGAACCAGTAGATTACTGCTCCTCCCATTAACAGACCAAGAATTACCTCCGGTTGAACAAGACTCAGTTTAGTAGCAACATCACCAAACATATGATGTAAAAGAATGATGATCCCGAATACCATAGTCGTAGCTCCTACAACAGCAGTACCAATTAATACTGGCTTTGCCGTGGCTTTAAATGTATTCCCAGCACCATCACCTTTCTCAAGCAAATACTTTGCATTTTCAAAGTCCGGGTCAAACCCGAAATTCTTTTTAATATCTTCCTTAATACCTTTAACAGATTCGATCTGGCTAAGCTCATAAACTGATTGTGCATTATCTGTCACCGGTCCGTAGCTATCGACTGCTATCGTAACAGGCCCCATACCCAGGAAACCGAAAGCCACCAGACCGAAAGCAAAGATCGGCGCCGCAAATGAAAACTCTGCAGGCATAAGGTTTACCAAAGAGGTATTACCAGAACAAATATAAGCAATAAACATCAATACTAAAATCGCAAGCCCCTCCCAGAAGGCCGAGAAGTTTCCAGCAACAAATCCAGATAAGATATTCAGAGACGCCCCACCGTGCCTTGAACAATTGACTACCTCCTGAACATGTCTGGAGTTTGTACTTGTAAAGATTTTAGTAAATTCTGGAATTAACGCTCCTGCCACTGTACCGCAGCTTATAATTACTGAAAGCACCCACCATAAATCCGGGAGTCCCTTAAGATTACCAAGGAGTAAATAGCTTGCAATAAAAGTTATCACAATAGATACAGCAGAAGTCAACCAGACCAGATGCGTTAACGGCGCTTCAAAATCAAAATCCTTCTTGTTTGTATATAAGACCTTGCTAAACGCCTCATTGAGAAAGTAAGAAATCAATGATGTCACTATCATTAAACTCCTCATCGCAAACAACCAGACAATCAATTGCCCGCAAAGGACAGGATTATCGGCCAATGCAAGAGCTAAGAAGGCAATCAGCGCCACACCTGTGACTCCGTATGTTTCAAAGCCATCGGCTGTCGGCCCTACACTGTCGCCAGCGTTATCTCCGGTACAATCGGCTATTACACCCGGGTTCTTCGGATCGTCCTCAGGCAGTTTAAATACAATTTTCATCAGGTCTGAGCCGATATCAGCAATCTTAGTGAAAATACCACCACAGATACGCAAGGCACTTGCACCTAAAGACTCACCTATGGCAAAGCCAATAAAACACGGACCTACTACCTCGCGAGGTAAAAACACCAAAATACAAATCATGAAAAACAATTCCACACTGACCAGCAATAACCCCACACTCATACCAGACCTCAAGGGAATTCCCAGCGTCTCCAAAGGATTGCCACGTAATGAGGAAAATGATGTTCGTGAGTTTGCTTGAGTATTAATTCTGATTCCGAACCAGGCCACACTGTAAGACCCCAGGATTCCCAAAACTGAACAAATCAATATAATCAGAATATTCGAAAACGTGTTGTGCTGTAAGCCTTTGAAATAATAAACTATACAGATCGCAATCAATGCCCAGAGCACTACCAGGAACTTGCCTTGCTGTAATAAGTATGTCTTACAAGTCTCCCAGATCGTATTTGAAACCATTCGCATTGCCTCATGAACAGGTAAATTCTTGGTCTGAGTATAATGCACTAGTCCAAATAATGCACCAACCAGGCATATCCCTAAGCCAATGTACATCAACAGCAGACCGCTTACCTGCGCGCCAAATACATCGAAATGCACATCTTTAAGATTGGGTATTTTGATATCTGCTTCGCCAGCTAAAGCACTAACTGCACCTATAGCAAGCAATCCAAGCAGACTTGCCAATATTGATTTATATTGATTGCCTTTCGTTTTCATTTTCAATTTCATTTCTTTTTTAAAACCATTTAAACTCAAATTAAAATCTTAGAGTGACCGTTTTTAAAATTTATGTCAAGGTAAGTTCTCATTTTTAATACATGCCATATCAAAGCATTTGGACTTATGTGGTTAATATAATTCAGTTACGTACAACTACGTCTCAGAGTTTTTACATACAATGTAAATACGATACTTCAAAACTGCACAAATATTATCCGCGAATGAACACGAATGAACGCAAATTTCAAAATGTAGGTTAAAAAATAGATTGCATGCTCCTGTGGCCTGAATTTAAAATACGCGATATAGAACACCCTGTATGAAAAACAATAATTTAACCAATCGCCGCAATTTTTTGCGGACTTCAATCGGAGTAGCTGCTGCCATTGCTGGTGCAGGCAGGTTTGCCCCGAGTTTATTATCGGCGTCTTCGCCATCAAAGATTATAGGCATTGGCTGCATTGGACTTGGCACGCGTGGTGGAGATTTAATTAATATAGTTGCCAACATTCCCGATGTTAAAGTGGTTGCCGTTTGTGATGTTTATGCGCCACATCGCAAAAAAGGGATCGAAAGGAGTAAGAATCCTGACGTTAAGGCGTATATAGATTATCGTGAGTTGCTTGCGGACAAAAATGTTGATGCTGTTGTAATTGCAACACCTGACCACTGGCACTGCCAGATGGTTCTGGATGCAGTTAAGGCCGGCAAAGATATCTACTGCGAAAAAGGCTTTTCGCGCACCCTTGAGGAAGCAAAACTAATGCGTGACGCATTAAAGAAAAGCAAAGTTGTATTTCAACTTGGGCATCAGGCACGTCAGGCCACATGCGCATTGCAGGCAAAAGAATTGATTGCGCAGGGAATACTCGGTCCTATAAGTCTAGTAAGAACTGGCAGGTTTAAGGCGTCAGATCCTAAATACCCAAATTGGCGCTGGTATGGATATTATGAACAGTGGGAAAGACCAGACCCTGAGCAGGTGAGAAAGGAAGTTGAATGGGACATGTGGCTCGGTCCGGCCCCAAAAATACCCTGGAATGAAAGGCATTTCTGGCACTGGCGTTGTTATTATGCATACGGAACGGGTTACTGCGGTGACCTACTTTCACACGAGATGGATTTTGTGCAATACATCCTCGGACACGGTATTCCAGACACATGTATGACTTCTGCTATGATTGCACTTTTAAACGATGATCGCGAAGTCCCGGATACTTGGGTAGCTACCTACCAGTTTGAAAAACAAAAACGTACAGTAACCTTCATCGGAAGTATGAACGCCGTCGCCTCACAACCTGTTGAACTTTGTGGTCGAGACGCAACATTGCGCTTTGATGGCATTGCGCATGATATAAGCACTTTCGAAATTATTCCAGCGCAACACAACAAAAATGCAAAACTGCCAAAAGGCTATGAACGCGGAAAAACACCCAACCAACCAAACCATATGCAAGATTGGATAAATTGTATCCGTACGCGTGGCATACCAAAATGTTCAACCGATGAGGCATTCATTGAATCAGCGACATTCCTGATGTCACTTGAATCACAAAAACGACAACGTATGGTACGGTGGGATCCGGTTAAAGAGGAAATTATTTAGATTAACAGAAGAAAGGTTAACCCGAATCATTACTTAATTGCATCCAACCTGGCAAAATTTTTAAGCCAACTGTGTGGCATAGCCGATGAATTTTGAATCTTAAATGGCTGCGCGAATGCTGCTCAAGCCAATCCTGGACAAATTATTTATTGTGAATTTGAGTATTGAAATTGCCAGGTCATGACCTGTATGAAATACAACAACCAAAAATAAATAGATGCACATGAAGAAACAAAGAAATATTATCATTCTTTTAAGTGGTATTATCCTATGCGGTATTTGTATCGCACAAGAGAAGCAGATAGAATCCAATGCAAAGGCTAATCAGCCAAAAATTGCCCAGCATTTCCAGGGCTTGCATGGGTACATTAGCTTTAATGCTTCTCGACCGGAAAACAAAAAGGAGTACGCCTATGGGATGGGATTTTATTCTGCTGCGTGGAGTTTGATAGATAAACATTATGCAAATTTTCAGATCGGATTAGCCAGCTCATGGATAATGCCAGATAACTCAGATAACAAGGATAAACCGCTAGCTCCTGAGGGCACACTTGCCAGACAATGGAAAGAACGAGGCCCAACGTGGGAAAGCGTATTTCAGACAATCGAAGGCGGCCTTGGCTACTGGGCCGGAAATCATTTCAGATATGGTCCACCAAAATTCAGTATGAACGGTACACCGCAGTGTTATGACTATGAAATTGGCTCGCCAGGGTGGTCTTTCTTTTACAGTAATGAGGCACTGCCCGATGACAGACTGGGGCTGGCTCAATTGAGTAATCGGATCCTAATACCGCCCGATGGTCTGCCATTCTCCGGTGAGGTAGAAGGAAAATTTCTGGGCTATACATGGATGGCCTTGCCACTTACAGACCCGACACCAGGCGAACCACCTACAGGTGACCAGAGCTGGACATGTTTTTTAAGTTCTAAAAATTTCAAAGGACCCATTGCTTTTTACATCCCCGAAACATGGAGCAAAATTGGCAAGCTGTTTAATTACCCGTTCATTTACGGACGCGGCCTTGATTCGCGCCCCGCCACAATGGGTGGTGGCGCAATGGAAATTAACACAGTCCCTTGCTTTGAAGCGCAAGATTCAAACGGCACCGTTTACTCTAAAATTCCTCAACTCTTTTTCCCTGTGGATAAAGATGGAAATGCTGTCCTTGTTCAGGATGTTATTTATTATTCAAAAGCTGCATTGTGGGACGAGTTCAAAGCGTGGAGAGACGGCGGAACTATTTGCTATGGCAGATTTAACGAAAATGGCGCATTCAGGTCTAAACTTTCAACACGAATGCCGGGATTCGATCAGGCAGGGAAAAAGATTGCTGGCATGGAACAGGTCTTCACGACAAAGGTCTTTGGCGACAGTTCATGGGGTATCGGTTGGCTAAAAAATGACATAAGCTCCGACGGGAAATTTCCGCAATATTTCAAACAAACCGGTGATACACGTGTGCCAGTATCGGAAAAAGATGTCCCTGAGGAAACAGGACTGTTAAAACAGGAATTTAAAATTGCTTCCCGTGGTGTTCCATACACATCTCCAAACAGTGGCGCCTGGGTAAAACCAGGGCCAAAACTTGGTCCATTTAAAGCAAAGCTGGTCGATGGTTCAATAGTGACATATTACTGGTATCGGTTCATCGACCAACCGTCATTCCAGCAATATGCTAATGTCTGGAGTGAGGAAAAGAAGGCCAAGCTACAGGCACTTGCCGAAAAGATTCATAAATACTGGACGATTGACCGCGATTATATGCCACCTATCACCAAGGGTGACCTTGTTGCACTTGATGACGGATTAATCGTAACACCTCCGAAAGGATATGAAGTCGGTTATGTCCCAATCGTTACACGCCAGGAAGCTGCTAAATAATCACCATAATCACCAAAGTTTTTCCAGAAACAGAAAAACGGTTCGATCATTAATAAATAATAAATAAAATCTGAAGCACTACATACGGATTTCTGCTTAAAAAAATTAAAAGTCATGATCAGGAAGTGGAATTAATCCACTGAAAAACAGTGGTTAAAGGACTAATTTTGCCATTTATTTGCTCTTACAGGCACAACAAAACGACATCTGCTCATTTTGCACCTTTTCTAAGGCTTATTAAACAAATGAAACTGCTACTTCCAAAAGATGCTCCCCGACACTGGCACACCCCTGCCCAGCTCGTTTCAAGCTCATATTCGGCTATAGACGTTGAACTTGAACTCACCTCAAAGCTTAATTACCATCAAGTATCATTGCCTGGAAGCATCATGTCTGCGCCGGTTACTTATTATAGCCACAGTACTATATCCACGTAGTCATCTGAGTTCATGCTGCCATTGTACTCCAGCGATAGATCAGCAAAGTTACGGTCGCCAGAAACTCCGCCATGCAAAGCGCAAAGCGAATTGATCAATTATCAATTTAAAGTTCGCATGACAAAAAAGAAAATCCTGTTCACGAAATACAAAGTTCAATGCTGGGTTTGAATATTGAATTTTAAAATCCCTGGGTGTTTTAACGATTTACTGCAGACACCTAATAACAACCCCAGCACTGAAAAGAATTGCAGATTAAAACTTTTCAAGTTAACCAAAACAGTGTATAGGTAATTAATCTCTTAATGAAAAGAATTTTGATAATAGACGACGAAGAGCCAGTCAGAAATATTCTTGTATCCGCCTTACGCGCTAAGGGTTTTTATCCATTAAGCGCAGCAAATGGCCAGATAGGGATTAATCTTGCAAAAGCATTCCAGCCGGATCTGATAATCAGCGATATAAACATGGAAGGAGTCGACGGCTACGAGCTGATTCGTGTACTAAGGCAAGACGCTTTGACATCGGCTATACCGATTGTTTTAATGACAGGCAAACCAGACTTTAAAGGCATGCGCGACGGGATGACACTTGGGGCAGATGATTACTTACCAAAGCCATTTTCCATCGATGAACTGCTTGCAACAATCGCCAGTATTTTCCAGAAAGAACAGACCAGGACTCAGGCTGTTGACCAAAAAATGCGCACACTCACGGCCAATATAAGCATGATCCTGCCGCATGAATTGTTAACTCCATTAAACGGTATCTTAGGCATAGCCCAGGTGCTCAGATATGAAGGACCAGCCATGAGTGGTGATCAAATCACCGAGTTCGGCAAAATGCTGGAGGAATCCGGAACACGATTACAAAGGACGATTAAAAACTTTATTATCTATGCTCAGATTGAAATCATGACGTCAGATCCGCAGCGCAGGAATCAGATCCCGCAAGGAGTAACTGAACATCTTTCTGAGCTTATTCATGAAATTTCAAATTCAATAGCGGCAAAGTACAAAAGACAAGACGACCTCCAGCTTACAGTTCAGCCAGCCATAGCCGCAATCCCTGAGGAATACACCACCAAGATCCTGGAAGAAATAATTGATAATGCTTTTAAATTTTCGAAACCCGGCACCCCGGTTAAGGTTGTAGTAGAGTTGGACTCTGACTTTTCGATTATTAAAGTGATAGATAAAGGTTGCGGCATAATGCCCAAATATCTGGAAAACATCGGTGCATACATGCAATTCGAGCGCAAAATCATGGAACAGCAAGGGACCGGCTTCGGGCTCATAATATCCAAAAGACTGACCGAGCTATACAATGGCTGGTTTGAAATAAAAAGCCAGCCAGCCGAAGGCACAGAGGTTATCATCAAGCTTCCCAAAAGCCTAACTATAAATTCCAGCAGAAACACAAATCAAGCTGAGACGCAAAACTAGAGATTAGTTTTCCGAATAATTTTGAACATTGCCATAGTACCCCTAAAATTACTAAACTAGGTTTTGTGCAATTACATATCATAATCGCCCCAGACAAATTTAAAGGCAGTCTATCTGCCACCGATGCAGCTACAGCAATTGAATCCGGCTGGAAACGAGCAAGATTATTAGACAAAATCGAAAAAATACCAATAACCGACGGTGGCGATGGCTTTGGCCAGATCCTGGCAAACATCCTGGGCGCTCAAAGAATAGAAACCGAGACAATTAATGCGGCGCATGAGCCCATACGCACACACTGGTGGTGGCACGAAGAATCCAAAACTGCCATAGTTGAATCAGCTAATATTATTGGTCTGGCTATGTTGCCCGCCGGAGTATATCATCCTTTTGAGCTGGACACCTTTGGGTTAGGTCTCGTACTTCAACAAATCTCCAATTATGCCCCTGAAGTTTGCATAGTAGGTCTAGGCGGTAGTTCCACAAATGATGGCGGATTTGGTCTAGCTCGGGCATTAGGCTGGAGATTTCTTGATGCTGAGGAAAAAGAAATTCAGCGATGGCCAGACTTAGTAAACCTTAAAAAACTTATAAGACCGTCCAATAAATTGACTTTTAAAAAGCGCATAGTAGGTGTCGATGTCAAAAATATATTATTAGGCAAATATGGTGCCACCAGAATCTTTGGTCCGCAAAAAGGTCTAAAACCTGACGAATTACCTTTGGCTGAAAAATGCCTGAGGCAGCTGTCAACTGTTGTTAGTGCATATATTCAAAAAAACCTGCATAAAACTGCGGGCACGGGAGCAGCGGGTGGTCTTGGCTTCGGTCTGGCAGCGTTCCTGGATTTTAGGATTATGCATGGGTTTAAGATTTTTTCCGATCTTATCTGCCTGGAAAAAAAACTCAGAGCTGCCGACCTTGTTATAACTGGAGAAGGAATGATAGATAAATCATCAATGATGGGCAAAGCGGTCGGCAGTATTAGCAAGCTATGCAAGAGGCACCATATTAAGTGCATAGCCCTGGCCGGGCAGGCCAAAGATTTGGAAACACTGACCAAACATTTCGAACATATTATTCCGCTGGTTCCTAAATTTACATCGTTAGAAAAATCATTAAATTCCCCGGCGTTTTGGCTTTCTGAAGCCGCTGAATCACTAGCCAGAGGCTACCTGTCAGGGTACTGTTCCAGTGCAAAATAAGAATAACCCGCGGTTAGCCTTAATTAGTTGATTGTAATTCTTCAGGCTACTTGAGATTTCTAATTATTAGTTTCGGAAAAACTCACGATATTAACCGTGCAATAACATAAGCTGCAAACGCGGCAAGCCCACCTATTAATACGGTTTGGCCTGCACTACGAACAGGCTTAAACCCGGTGAACCTGCCCTTTATATACCCAAAAATCAAAAGTGCAACTGCTGTTACGACCGTAGACAGGATAAAGCCATGGACAACGGACTTAAAAAAATAGTATGGCAACAATGGAATTAAGCCGCCGAATAAATATGACAGGGCTATATTTCTAGCGCTGGCGGCAGCACGTCTGGGATCGGGTTCTTCAAGTCCAAGCTCGAAACGCATCATGAATTCGATCCATTGTTTTGGCCTTTTTTTGAGCGATTCAACTACCAAAGATGCCTGTTCAGGGGCTAATCCGTAATTTGTCAAGATGTCGTAAGTTTCCTTTTCTTCAATTTTTGTTTTTTCTATGATTTCGGCTTCTTCACGTTTCCACTCACTGGCATAGTGTTCAGATTCAGTTTTTGCAGCCAGGTATCCACCCAGACCCATAGCTATGGCACCTGCGGCTATTTCAGCCAACCCTGCGGTTATAATCAACTTTGGATTATCAACTGCGCCAGACAATCCTGCAGCCAGAGCGAACGGCACTGTTAGGCCGTCAGACATACCAATTACAATATCACGCACTGTCTCACTGGCTGTAAAATGCTCTTCTGTATGTGTAACATTGCTTAAAGTGTTCATATATTCATTTTAGATATAATAGACCTGGCAATCTCTTTAGCCTGAGCAATTAGCTGAAAATCCTTGATAAAATCGGCAAACTTCAACGATGGCAAGCCGCTCTGGGCCTGACCCAGTAATTCTCCGGGGCCACGCATCTGGAGATCCGCCTCAGCAATTTCAAAGCCATTGGAGGTTTGAACCAACACATTGAGTCTCTTAAGTGCATCATATGCTGCTTTGTCCAATTTTCTTGGTGATGCCACCAGGAAGCAATATGATTCAGCAACACCGCGGCCGATACGCCCTCGGAGTTGGTGCAGCTGTGCCAGGCCGAATCTCTCAGCATTTTCAATCACCATTACAGTTGCGTTCGGCACATCTACCCCAACTTCAATTACGGTTGTAGCCACAAGGACTGAAACGGCACCAGACCTGAATGCATCCATAATTTTTTCGCGCTCTTCTCGCGGGATTTCACCATGGACAAGTGCGACCTCAAATGGGGCCAGTAACTTTTTTATACGCACATATTCTGTTTTTACAGCCTTGATTTCCGAAGCTGGATCAGACTCTACACGGGGACATACTATGTAAGCCTGTTTTCCATTGGCCAGTTGTTGTCTTACAAATTTCCACAATGAATCCGACTCGCCGGCGTTAACCAGTTTTGTAATAATTTTACTTCGGCCAGCAGGCATCTGATCAATAATTGAGCAATCCAAATCGCCATAAATAGTTAACGCCAATGTCCGCGGTATCGGAGTCGCAGTCATAACAAGCAAATGCGGGTTTCTCCCTTTTTTGACAAGCTTTTCGCGCTGGGCTACACCGAACTTATGTTGCTCATCAATAATTATCAAACCAATATTATCCGCAATAAACGATTCTTCGATAAGTGCATGTGTACCGATAAACAATTTAGCTGTTGAGATATTTTTTGAGGCGCCTGAGTGTTTTTCGTAATTTTCTGCAATGTCAAATAAGCTTGGGCCAGACTCATTGTTTTTCACGCTGCCGGTCCGCAATACAACATCGATTCCGATAGGGTCAAACCATCGTCGGAATGTATTGTAATGTTGTTCAGCGAGTATCTCTGTTGGGACCATGAACAACACATTAAACCCTTTTTCTATAGCCATTATTGCTGCACAACCGGCCACAACAGTCTTGCCGCAACCTACGTCGCCCTGAAGCAATCGGCGCATAGGTTTTGGCCCACGAAGGTCGGCTCGAATCTCTCTAAGCACCTTGATCTGCGCATCAGTCAAAGAGAAGCCAAGTTTTTTGAGAAACAGTCGCATTTTCTCATTTGTTCCGGAGCAGTCAGGGGCTTTAGCTGATTTTTCGAACTTTCGAAGCCGTATTTGAATCTGCAAAAAAAGGCTCACGAATTCATCCAGAGCCAGCCGCTTAGTAGCCAATTCTGCCTCGGAAATCTGATCAGGAAAATGCAGATTCCTGATAGCCAGAGGTTTTTGTGGAAAACCACTGGCAGTTATCTCTGGAAAATCGTCTTTTATATAACCCGCGTATTTATTTATAACCTGCCAGATTGTTTCGCGAAGCCATCTCTGGGACAAGCCTTCGGTTGCCGGGTAAACAGGGACGATTCTGTTTAAGTGAATAAACTGATTCGACTCAGGTTCAGCTTGTTCAATATTAAGAGTTTCTGTTTCCGGATTGTCCATAGTCTTTGGCCGATCTGATGTCACCTTGCCAAATACGATCAAATCATCACCTTTATTGAAATAAGAACTCATATATGGCTGGTTCCACCAGATGCAATGCAGACGTCCTGAACCATCATCGATAACTAACTCAAAAAGTGATCTTCTGCCGTGTGCAAATTTTTTCACACCCAGTACAACTACTTTGCCTTTCACACAAGCAGTATCACCCTTTTTTAAATCTTTAATCTGGACAAAATTCCGCCTGTCTTCATAACGTCTTGGCCTGTGTAATATTAGATCCAGCACGCTTGTTATTCCAAGTTTTCTCAGAAGCGTTGATCTAGTTGGTCCGACTCCTCTTATTTCATTCACAGGTAAGTCAGACAACTTGCAGACATCACCGTTGTCTTTGCTTATGGTAATCAGATCAATTGTTGTCAAGTTTAACAAGGTTATTCAAGATAAGTTTTTATTTAGCAAATATAAGAATTTATTTTTTAACTGCAAAGGATTTTTCTCTAATATGTTGTTGATCTGGATGGATCAGGGCAGTTGGAGGGTCTCGGCGTAGCAGCCAATATCGATGGCTGGAACTTATACAAGTGTGGAGATGTTTTGTTGCAGCAACCTATATTCGATTTATTATGTACAACGCGTCTGAGTCTGGGAACATCTAATTAAAAGCCATAAGCTGGTGCTAATAGAACTTCTGAGGGTTCAAAAAATTCATCGAGGGAGTGATTTTGATACTCAGGATAACGAAAATACACACATTTTAGCTTCTGATCGCGTCTGGTAAGATAAACATAGACTAACAGAATTAAGTAATCTTGAAAAAGCCTCTTTTTCAGCGGTATGCTAGGGATTCACTGCATCTGGACAAAGTTTTGCAGCTATATACTTTTTAATCTGGGCATTGCATTCGTTACGCAGTCTATCGAGTACATCTTTGTATTCAGGATCCTGAGCCAGATTGATCTTCTCCATTGGATCGTTCTTTAAATTGTACAACTCCTCAGGGGCATTGATAAAACGATACCTGAAGTATTTCCATTCTTCTGTTCTGATACCTTCACTTGAGGGAATCTGGGGAAGATTCCATAGATGTTCAAACAGAATTGCTTCTCTGACTTTTTCGGGTTTCTTCTGGTTAATATACGGCACTAAACTCAACCCTTGATAGGGTTCAGGAGCTGGAACTCCTGCGAGATCGAGAATGGTCTTTGGGACATCAATATTGAGCACCATATCGCTTACATCCTGATGTTTCTTAACTCTTGGATCATAAATTATCAAAGGTACTTTTAGCGATATATCGTACATTAACCATTTACCGGCCAACTGGCGTTCGCCTGTGAAGTAACCATTGTCGCTCATGAAAATAATCACAGTGTTATCAGCTATACCCTGTTCCTCGAGTAGCTTTCTTATCTCTCCGATTTCATCGTCAATCTCGCTGATCATACGGTAATATCCCTTCATACTATGTTGGTACTTTTCCGGGGTATCAAATCTCCAGTACCAGCGAGTGCGGTTATAGCCTTCTCTAACCTCCCCTGGTAAAGCATTAAAGTATTTATCATCAGCCATCACAGGGGGAGGAATAGTAATGTCGGCGTAGCGGGTATTCGATTTATCCTGCCAGAAGTATTGCTCCGGGGCTGGGTCGTGTGCATGTGGTGCACTAAAACAGAGAGCCAGAAAAAAAGGCTTATCTTTTGGTGCATTACGAATAAACTCCTGTCCCTCATAGCTTGTAAAGCGGGTAAGATGAACGATTTCATTGCCTATTTTTTTGTAAAAATACCCTCGTCGGTCTTTATATTTTTCATTCCGATCATATATATCAGCTTTGTCGAATAAGCTTTCTGCATCTTTGTAGTCCACACCTAATTTTCCAAAAAGGCCTGTGTAATAGCCATTCTTTTTAAGTATAACAGGATATGATATATCCATGTATTGTTTTTTCAGAGACCCCTGTCCAAACGTGTAGCCATGGGTACGTTCGTACAATCCTGTTAGAATAGACGCTCTGCTTGCAGCGGATATTGGCGAAGTTACAAAGGCATTTTTAAAATATACGCCCTCCCTTGCAAATCGATCCATTTCAGGAGTTTGAATGATCTTGTTTCCGGCATAACCAAGCGCATCAGCCCGTTGATCATCGGTCAAAATAAAAATAATATTTGGCCGTTTCAATGAACTGGATTGGGCTATAACAGGGACTACAGTTCCCATCATTAACACTCCGCCCAAAACATATTTTGTAAATGTAAATCTTTCCATGGATCTTTTCAAAATTAACAGTCGCCAAACTTCATAGTAAAACGTTGAATTAGGCCATAAAAGTTTTACTACTTATACTTATCATAATCCGAAAAAGTTTCATTTTCATCAACAACTTATTAAGTACGGCATCCACCTGGCTTTTGATCATTCGCAACGGATGATTTGCTGGTACACATCTGTTTATGTCTAATACGAAAATAAATTCAGGTTGGGCTTTTGGTGTTCCTCTCATAGTTATTTCTCAGACGCAATCCTTTTCAGTGGTCAAATTTTAATCGGACTTTTTCAACAACCTGCTAACGTCGAAGGTCTCTGTGTTCAGAGGCACGTTGTCAATTGCCGCCTGGAACGCATGTTTCGATAAACGTGGCTCCTATCGCATCAACTGATGCGTCGGACCACGCGGGCATTGAGATGGTATTCCCAGGTTTCAGTGTGTTTCTTTGCCGGTCATCTGTGGACCTATTTCCTGGAAGAGCTCCACCCAGGCGAGCCAAATTGCGTTTTCGATTGTGGCCTTGCCATTCTTTTTGAGCTCAGCCAGTTTAGCAGGTGATTCATCTGGCCAGTGGCCAAGCCAGCCCTGCGCAAAGGCGCGGCTCTTGAGGAGAAAATCGCGCTCATCGTCCGTGCCACAGTTCAGGGGAAAGGTTTCGCTGATGACGATGGGCTTACCCCAGTCGAATTGCTTGAGAAGCTTGAGCTCGTCATCGACTTTACCCGTTTCAGGATAAAGATGCGGCGAAATGAAATCCAGCTGTTCGGCGGCCGCCTTGTACATGTCCGGGTACGGTAACATGCCCATTGTAATCAGATGTGTCCTGTCGTGCTTGCGAATGGCGGCAATCATGCGTTGAGTCCAATCTCGAAATATGTCATCGCCGTTGCGCTGGCCGGGATCGATGCTGAGCCGCTGACAAAATTCAACATCACCCATTCTTCCCATATACCAACCGTCGGCATTCTTGCCGAACGGAGCAGGCTCGTTGACCAAATCGTAGGCGAAAATGGCCGGGCTATCGACACAAGTTCGGGCAATGATTTCCCAGAAGAATGCTTGCGTCTTCCAGCGTTCCTGTTCATCCATAGTATCGTACCACGTCATGCGATCCTTGATCTTGTAGCAGGCTAAGCCCGTGATTATGAGATGGATGCCCGAGTTTTCAGCGATCTTGAGGAGCTTTCTGAGTTGTTCGAGTGCGTGTGGTTCGACTCTATCACGACCTACCAGGATACGGGGCATCTCGGGATGGATTCGAACAACGGTAGTGCCGCAGGCCTTCATCTCATTGAATTCCCTTTCGACACGTGCAGGGTCATTGGCCAGACGTTCCATGATGTCCACCGAAGCATAGTTGTGGCCCCAGGGTATGTACCGATCACCGGACAGATGAAGGATAAAGTGCTTCCTGTCAGGGGCGATCTTCACCGTCTCCATGCTGACACGTTTCAAATTTTTATGGCATGCTGGATTAGTACTTATTTCAACACTGCCACAAGGCGTAATAAATAGCACCATTAACAAGATTAAAAGTAAATTCTTCATAGGAAGCTGGTTTATTCGTCAAGTTTCATAAGGTCGTTGGAGAACACCAACTTATTTCGTTTTACTTTGATGAAGCAAATATAGTACTTTATTTTTAAATTCTAAAGGCTTTTAATAAAAATATTTCAGGTTTCAATTCAAACCATTTTTCTACTGCCTCAACAGGTGCTTTCACTGAGAGGTCTTCTTTTTAAACCTCCATATACCTTTGGTAATTTGGTAAAAAAGATAATAAATAACGGATTTCATTGGGCGTGTCTGCATCATGAAGGCTATCGGGACGGCCAAGCTCAATTTCCTGTACACTGCGCTGCATGAAATAAAGAGCAAGGAAACCATTTCTTCTCTCCCCGCGACCTGGTAAAACTATACATGATAAGATCCAGCTATCAATATCCATAGACTAATTAATTTTGATGAAACTCCAGTAAAAAATTGGAATGATTGACGTTGAATATTATTTTTGCGTATGGAATATTATTTGCCCATATGGCTTTGACAGATGAAAAACCGACGATTCTTCTATCTGACATACTTAGACGCAGACGTCCATTAGCTTTTAACGTAATGGTCAAACCGATAGGATCGGCTTGCAACCTGAATTGTTCGTATTGCTATTACCTTGAGAAAAAGAAGTTATTTCCCGGTAAGGATGATTTCAGGATGAGCATTGAGTTACTTGAGAATTTTACAAAACAATATATTGAAGCAAATGAGGTACCGGTCGTAACCTTTGTATGGCAGGGGGGAGAACCTACACTTTTGGGGCTTGATTTTTTCAAAAAGGCAATAGAGTTTCAGAGAAAATACGCCGGAGGAAAAAGAATTGAAAATGCTTTTCAGACAAATGGTACAAGACTTAATGATGATTGGTGTAAGTTTTTCAAAGATAATAACATACTCGTAGGAATATCGATAGATGGCGCAGAGCACGTTCATAACCATTATCGGAAAATGGTATCTGGAGGGCTAACTTTTAAATTTGTAATGAAGGGAATTGAGCTTCTGCAGAAACACAGAGTTGAATTTAATACACTCAGTGTTGTGAATGATTATAGTGTTCATTTTGCCTCAGAGACTTATCGGTTTCTTAAAAGCATCGGAAGTGTTTTTATGCAGTTTCTCCCTGTTGTTGAACGGATTGCTTCAGATGTACCGGAAGACATGCTGAAACTTGTTTCAAATGAATACAAAGGAACGGCTCCTGTTGCTAAATGGTCGGTTAACGGAAAAGATTACGGAAAATTTTTAATTACAATTTTCGATAAATGGGTACGACAAGATGTTGGAATATATTTCGTTCAGATTTTTGATGCAACGCTTGCAAACTGGGTTAGAGAAATGCCTGGCGTATGTGTCTTTGATGAAACATGTGGCGAAAATCTTGTTATTGAACATAATGGCGATGTTTACTCATGCGATCATTATGTATACCCCGAGAATTATCTAGGTAACATACTTGAAAAGCCATTGATTGAAATGGTCAGATCCAAAGTGCAGTTTGACTTTGGCTTAAAAAAGCGCAACAGCCTGCCGCGGCAATGTATGCGATGCGACGTGCTTTTTGCCTGCCACGGCGAATGTCCGAAACACCGTATAGCAATTTCCGAAGACGGTGAACCTGGATTAAATTATCTGTGTGAAGGTTACAAAATGTTTTTTCACCACGTTACTCCTTACATGGATTTTATGGCCAACGAACTTAAGAACAAAAGAGCTCCCGCCAATGTAATGCAATGGATCCGGAACAAAGAACATCGTTAACACCACAACCTGTGCAAATTAATGATCCATACCCATGCATAAGCAGAAAGAAATAAAAATGGCTGAAGAAGAATTCCTGCCAAATCGTTACAATTGAATTCTTGTTGATAAATATTTCAAAGTTATTATCTGGAGGGGCAGGTTCCATCCCGGCCGAATTTTTTAAGCCTGATTCGGACAGCGTATAGGGCGTCCCAGTACTCAGGTTAATAAGCTTTCATCAGGTTAAATTTTATAATAGGATTCAATGATAGCAGCACTCTCCACAGGCAACAATACCTGTCCTACATTCAGACTACATCACAGGCAACATTGCCTGTGCCACATTAAGTGGAGGGTTGTTTTCTACTCCGACCAGATTTCGTGGCATTCTTTGAGGATATGTTTCACCACCATTCCACGGGCAGCTGCTGTCAGATGGTCTATTGCAATGGTACGAAGGCGCAGCGGTAAGGAGGTCATTTTACCGGATATCATCGGCTGACATGAGCCAGAGTCTTTCTCATAATGAATCTTGTAATAAAATATTCCATCAATACCAGTCCTGTTCCACCAGTGATGATGAGTATGATAACCATTGGAATTGTAATTTCAAAATTAAGATGGAGTGTACCTTTCAGATCATCTGGGGTTGATTTGCTTGATAACGCTATGGCCGCTGAAACGACACAAACAAGGAACATAATCGAAGCCGTGAACACAGGAACTGTCCTTATATCTTTTTCCACTTCTGTCACTTCGCCCCGATTGGCCTTTCTTTTCACCCAGTAATAACCGGCAATAAAACCGGGTATAACATTAAAAACAGGAACTCCCATGAAGAATCCAAAAATACAGACGTTATAAAAAAGATATGTCAGCACAAGAATCGCGCGCGGCAGATTGTAGACATCAGGCTTAATCAGTATCCATATAATTAGGCTTATTACAATGCCTGCAGCCAGTCCGGAAAAAGTTGCAATCATTATAGTCTTTTCATTTGAAGTGAACATAAATGATATCCATAGAGCCATCAGCGCGTTAAGCAGAGGAACAGATCCTCCGAAGATTAAACCGAAAAAAATCCGTTCGATAAGTTCTTTGGTATTTGCATTTTTTATCATTTTTTCCTTCTGAATTCGATAATTTCAACCAGTGCCGTCCTGGTATCGGAACCAGGTGAATTTGACTGAGTAATAAGACTGAAATCTCGTCTTTTTGAGCTCCTTACCTATATCGCCGACGTCAAATACGGTACATTCTGCTCCAGGCAGTCGAATTCTGCAAGAATGCCAATGTGATGCTATTTCCTTCACCGGTTACTTATAGCCGGCGAGAGTAAATCATCGAGTTTCTTATATATCATTTTGGAAGATATGATTTTGCCAGTTCCTCGCTATCGCCGTATTTTTTCATTATTTTTTCAAGACGTTTATGCAGGTCTTTTCGCACTTTTGAATATGCCGGGTCGTTATACACATTTTTTATCTCCAGCGGATCGGTCTGAAGGTCATAGAGTTCCCATTCATCAATGTCGTAATAGTAATGAATCAGTTTATATCTTTCGGTGCTTATTCCGTAATGCCTTTTAACGCTGTGATCGCCCGGGTATTCGTAATAATGATAATAGTGTTCGGTGCGCCAGTTTACGAATTTTTTACCCTTCAAAAGAGGCACCATGCTCATTCCCTGCATATCAGAAGGAATAGGAACACCGGCGATGTCAAGGAAAGTTTCTGCAAAATCGAGATTCGACACCATGTGTTTATCAACCGACCCGGGGGCTGTTACACCGGGCCAGCTAATCAGAAGGGGTGTGCGATATGACTCCTCAAACATGAAACGTTTATCAAACCAGCCGTGCTCGCCAAGGTAAAAGCCCTGGTCAGAGGTGTAAACAACTATTGTGTTCTTGTCCAGGCCGGTTTCCTTAAGGTAATCAAGTATTTTTCCAACGCTTTTATCCACACCAGCTATGCATGCAAGGTAATCCTGAAGGTAGCGCTGGTATTTGAACCTCACAAGATCATCGCCTTCAGGCGGATTGTCATAGAATTTTCTGATGATGGGATTATATACTGCATCCCATGCAGCGAGTTGTTCAGGTGTCATGCGGTTAAGTCCGGTTCTTTTCATTTTTGAACGATCTCTGTATAGCTTGAGATCCTCCTCAATACGCATGGTTTTTGCGATGGTCATATCCTGAGTTTTTTCGGCTGTACCTCTGTTTTCATATTTATCAAAAAGAGTGGGTGGTTCTGGAAAGGTGACGTTTTTATAGAGGGTCAATTCATTTGGACCAGGTTCCCAATCCCGATGAGGGGCTTTGTGATGAATCATAAGCATAAACGGTTTGCCAGCGTCTTTAGCTGCTGAAAGCCATTTGATGCTCTTTTCCGTTATAATTTCCGTGACATAGCCCTCTTCTCTGTGGCGTCCGTCTTTATTAATGAAATCAGGGTTGTAGTAATTTCCCTGTCCGGGCAGTATTTCCCAGTAGTCAAAACCTGTTGGGGTTGAACCCAGGTGCCACTTTCCTATTATGGCGGTTGTATAGCCTGCCTTCTGAAGGAGTTTCGGAAAAGTTTGTTGTGAACCGTCGAAATCTTTTGCATCGTTTTCTAGAAAGCCGTTGAGGTGACTATATTTACCTGTGAGGATAACCGCTCTGCATGGGCCAGAAATTGAGCTGGTTACCAAACATCTATCGAACCTCATGCCGTTTTGGGCTATACGGTCGATATTGGGTGTAGGCGCATAATTTTTGAGTGGGCCTCCATAGGCGCTCACTGCCTGCCATGCATGGTCGTCGGCCATAATAAAAATAATGTTAGGCCGAGCACTTGCATCCTCTTTCTTTGAAGCAGAGGCAATAACAACCGAAAAAAGGCCCACCAGAGTTGTAAAATGGTTCAAGTATTTCATAAACATTTGTTGTTTGTGTTTATCATTTGATTTTAGGCGTTAAATTTTAAAAATAAAATCATTATTATTTAATGATAAATGTGCCAGTAAGTTCATCACTTTCTTTATATCCATACCTGACTGCTTTGACACGTATGTTGTATGTACCTGGTTTAAGGTGCAGAGGGCCGGTATAAAGCAGCCAGTGTGGGTTTTTCATTTCTTCAAAAGTATAAACGATCGAGGCGCCCTGTGTCGGGCAATAGAAGCTGAGTGTCATCGGTGAGGTAAAGGTACCACCTGTGCGGTAATTCTTCGTCGAACGGTCTTCCGGTGCATTGATGATGAAATAAGGCATATCAGTTACGGGTTGTTTCCCTCCCGGCCATATTTGTTCAATCATTTCGGACTCATCGAGGTGTCCCATATCACCTGTTTCTTTGGTCCATGCTTCGTGCCGTTTTCTCATATCATCAAGCACAGGCTTCAATTTTGGATCGTTCACCAGATTGTTTATTTGGTAAGGATCAGCTTTAACGTCGTACAATTCTTCTGGTGGACGCGCATATGCGAACCAGCTTTTCTGTGGGCCGGCGAGTTTGCCTTCGGCGTCCAGCCGAAGCATTTCCCTGTAAATCGGCATGTGACTAAGATAAGGCACCCAGATCGGGAAAGGCTCATTTGGGTAATAATTACGTATATACAGATAATTTTTAGTACGCACTGAACGGATCATGTCGTACGATTCATCCACTCGGTCACGGGCAGCGAAGACGGCATCGCGGGATGCACCTGCCTGGTCGCCGAGGAACGCAATGCCCTGCATGTGCGCCGGGATAGAAATACCGGCTATTGAGAGAACTGTCGGTCCGAAATCAATGGAACTAATCAGCCGGTCATCGACTGTGCCGGGTTTTATTTTGCCGGGCCATCTGATTATAAGAGGAATGTTAAGGCCGGAATCGTACAGCCAGCGTTTTGCCCTGGGCAGGCCGTCGCCGTGGTCGCTCCAGAAAAAGACAACGGTATTCGAGGCCTCACCTTCCCTTTCAAGTTCATCCAGCAACTTCCCCATTAATGAATCGAGCTGAGCGATATTATCATACATCTTTGCAATATTAAGTCTTACAGTATCATTATCAGGGAGGTATGGAGGAACTTTTACTTTTTTCGGATCAGTTTTAACGTTCTCAAGATTCCAGTTCTGACTTTCGTGGGTAACTGTAAAATTGAACACTGCAAAGAAAGGCTGGTTTTTATTGGGTCGGTTCTTGTAATGTGCGGTGCGGCTGCATTCGTCCCAGATACTTGCAGGCACGGGGTCTTTAGCAAACTGATAATCGGTTTTGGAATTATTGACACAGTAATACCCGGCGGCCCTTAGATACTCAGTAAAAGCCTTCACATAATGGGGTGGTACAGCTGTAAACTCAATAGGATTGTCAACTGACCTTCTGTACGAAGTCGTCCGCATATGCATACATCCTATTGATGTCTGGTACATACCGGTAATTATACCAGCCCGACAAGGCGCGCTGATAGCTGCAGTAGTAAAAACATTTATATATCTGACACCCTCGGAGGCAAGTCTGTCGATATTTGGCGTTTTTGCAACTGGATCGCCGTAACAGCCGAGGTGGGGGCTCAGATCTTCGGCGGATATCCAAAGAATATTCGGCCGTTTCTGGGCTTGCTGACCAATGGTGTTTAGTGTTACCAGAGAAGCAAGCCCAAGACTTAATGCTGAATTTAAAGGTTTCACAGGAAAGATATATTATTTTATCGTACCTGCCTTTCTTCTATTAGCTCCCGGTGCTCCAGTAAGCTGATCTCCAAGATCTGCCCGTGCTTTTTCGGCTAGTTCCAGAAGCTCTTTTACCTTCTCCGGGTACCATTGAGCAACGTTATAGCGTTCACCCTGGTCACGGCGGAGGTCATAGAGCTGCGGTTCTGTGATTTTTTCAGTGCCGGTCTGCCCCGGCCAACCATCGGCTCCGGGTTTAAATCCGCGGTATGTTCTGCTGGTATGTGGAAGAACAAGTTTCCAGTAATCAATCTGAACGGCTTCAAGGGCATTTTCCTGATAATAATAGAGGAATTCGCGTCGGGGATTTGCCTCTTTGTCTCCCAGCATAAGTGGGAGAATATTTACACCGTCGATTTTCTTTTGTGGCAAAGGTGCACCTGTTATGGCAGCAAGGGTTGGCAGAATATCGATTGAAGAAGCCAGCTTGTTACAGATTGTACCTGCAGGAATCACCCCCGGCCACAGCATAATGCATGGCACCCGTTGCCCACCTTCCCAGCTTGTGCCTTTTCCTTCACGTAATCCGCCTGTTGACCCGGCATGGTTTCCGAAATTTAGCCATGGGCCGTTATCGGAAGTAAAAATAATAATTGTGTTTTTATCCAGTCTGTTTCGTTCAAGTGCTTTCATGATTTCTCCTACTGACCAGTCAACTTCCATCATTACATCACCGAACATTCCCTGTTTACTTTTCCCGCGGAATTTATCTGATACTCCAAGCGGAACGTGTACCATTGAATGCGCCAGGTACAGGAAAAAAGGCCGATGCTTGTTTTGTTCTATGAACTTGACGGCTCTTTCGGTATAGAGAGTTGTCAGTTTATCTTGATCAGAAAGAGTAAGTATCTCACCCACTTTACGATTCCCTTCGAAGAGCGGAAGCGGTGGATATTTCATTTTAAAGTCGTTCGTATTTTTCAGCCGGATTGGAACGCCGTCGTAATCCACAGGCCACATATCGTTTGAATACGGAAGCCCGAAATATTCATCAAAACCATGCTGAAGCGGAAGAAACTTCTCATGATGACCAAGATGCCATTTGCCGATTATAGCGCTGTAATAACCTTTTGTCTTCAGCATTTTGGCGATGGTTGTTTCTTCAGGGTTTAAACCCACTTCAGACCATGGCATCAGTGCCCCGGAGATACCGATGCGGTTCGGGTAACAGCCTGTAAGAAGGCCGGCTCTTGAAGCACTACTGACAGCCTGAGGACAATAGAACCACGTAAATTGCATACCCTGGGCTGCAAGGCGGTCGAGATTGGGAGTATCATATTGATTTGCTCCGGTGCGGCCGATGTCACCATAGCCCATATCATCAATGAGAATAATTATGATGTTTGGTGAAGTGGGTTTGAAGCTTGCCTGTTTCTGTGCAGATGCCGAAACGACTACTGCAGTTGTGGTTCCAAGAGCAACCAGTGATTTAATGCTGGTCAAATTTGGGTTTTTAAAAGCAAACATATAATTTTACAGATTATCAGTTTTATTATTTTTCCACTTCGGATTCGGGAGCATCATTTTTACGCTATGGAGTTTGCGCCATTCGTCAAGCAAGTTATATAACTCCTTTGTTTTTTCAGGATACAATGCTGAAACATCGTTTTGTTCGGAGATATCATTTTCAAGATCATACAGTTCTACACGGGCCTTTTCAAAGTTATCAATCAGTTTATATTTACCGAGCCTTATAGCACTTCCGGGGTCGCCGCCCTGGTTGGAATAGTGAGGGTAATGCCAGAAAATGGGGCGTTCAGGCATTTCATCTTTTTCGAACAGGTGTATCAGGCTTACTCCGTCAATTTCCTTATTGGTACATTTTATGCCGCACATATCAAGAATTGTAGGGAAAAAATCTATAGAAGAGACAGGGGTTCGGATCCATGTTCCCGGTTTGCTTTTGCCCGGATATTTAATTATTAAAGGCACTCTTATACCCCCTTCATAGAGCCATCCTTTTCCCGCCCTCAGGGGTGCATTGCATGTGGGTGAACCTTCAGCTGTTGAAAGTCCGCCATTGTCCGAAGTAAAAAAAATCACAGTGTTATCCGCTAGTCCGAGTTCTTCTATTTTCTTAAGTAATCTGCCGATGTTTTCATCCATACTATAAATCATAGCGGCATAAACCGGGTTGCTTTGAATTATTCTCTCCCTGTAATTATTGCTCATATCAGGCCTTATCCAGTCGCGGTCTCTTGTAAAAGGCTCTGTCTTCGACAGTCCGGTTGAATCGGCTTTTGTCTGAAATTTTCTTATATGTTCCTCTTTGGCCTGCATGGGGTTATGGACTGCGTAATATGAGAGATAAAGGAAAAACGGTTTTTTTCTGTTTTTCTCGATAAATTTAATTGCTTCATCAGTCAGACGGTCAGTCAGGTATTCGCCTTTCGGGCCGTCTTTAAGCCGGGGGTTGCCGTATGGTGAAAAATAGCCGTTAGCTGTTTTATTCCGAACAGGCGCTCCCAGGCCACAGCCGCCACAGTTTACATCAAATCCCTGATGCTCTGGCCAGTAAATTGGGTCTTCGCCGAGGTGCCATTTTCCAGAAATCATAGTTGTATAACCGTTTTGCTTGAGCACCTCTGCGATAGTAACCTCACCAGGGTCAAGTTTAAGATTAAAGGGAAGGGCGATGAGTTTATCATTGGGTGAGCCATTGTTTGAGGTCTGTCTTCCCGGAATCCAGTCGGTTATGCCCGATTTGACAGGATATTTACCGGTCAATATTGCAGCCCTTGTGGGTGAAGAAACCGGGCATGCGGCGTAGGCATTGGAAAAACACACACCCTGCAAGGCGAGCCGATCGAGGTTAGGAGTTTCATAGAAAGTGCTTCCGTAGCAGCCAAGGTCTGAATAACCCAGATCATCGGCCAGGATGAAAATTACATTTGGCTTCTTTTCTTGAGTGCAACTGCTAAGAAAATAACAGGATAGAGGGACCAACGCAGTAAAGCCAATTTTATAAATAAGCCGGTAATTCATATTATTTTGAGATATGTTTTTATCATAGAATAGTTTCGTTCATCTCCATCATAGGCTTAATTTTCATATGAAAACTTGAATACATCTGATCTGGTGTGTGCCTGATTCATAATATCGTTGATTCTTTTAACGATATCCGGATATGCAGATGCGACATTATTTATTTCTCCTGGGTCCTTTGAAAGATCGTACAGTTCAATTTTGCCCTGTGGATCTATGTCAACATTTAATCTCACACCTTTCCAGTTACCGGTTCTCACTGCTATTTTTCCTCCCTGTTCGTGAAGTTCCCAGTAAAGGTAATCATGTTGTTTTTGGTTTTTTCCTCCGAGTAAGGTCGGGAGAAAAGAGATGCCGTCGATATTTTCAGGTATTTTTGCTCCGGTAATCTCCGCCAGGGTAGGCATCACATCCCAGAATGCCGATACATGGTCAGTTACACTGCCTGCTTTAATTTTTCCGGGCCATCTTACGAGCATTGGCACGCGTATTCCTCCTTCATAGAGGTCTCTTTTATAACCTCTGAACGGACCGTTACTGTTGAAATAATCGGGGTCAGCTCCTCCTTCCTGGTGTGGTCCGTTATCCGATGTAAAAATCACGATAGTATTTCCGGCGATGCCAAGCTCATCAAGTTTTTTAAGAATTTCTCCAACGTAATCGTCAAGCTGGGTGATCATTGCTGCGAATGCTGCATGTGCTTCAGGTTGAGAACCGTAGGCACCAAGACGGAAATCAGGACCGCTGTCAACGCCTTTAAACGATTTCTCCGGTTCAAATTTCCCCCTGAATTTCTTCATGTATTCCGCCTTAGCAAACAGTTCTGCATGTGGAATAGTCGTGGGATAGTACAGAAAAAAAGGGTTATCCTTGTTTTTTTCTATGAAACTCAGCGCAGCTTTATGGATCAGGTCGGCACTGTAAGCTCCGATTCTTCCGTTGTCATTTTCGTGAAGTATAATTTTTTCATGATTATGCCAGAGGTAGGCAGGGTAATAATTATGAGCAAGGCGCTGGCAGTTATAGCCGTAAAATTCATCGAACCCCTGAGCGTTAGGGTCACCTTCAGTATCAACAAAGCCCAATCCCCATTTTCCGAATGCGCCGGTTACATAACCTTTTGTTTTGAGCATTTCTGCTATGGTGAACGATTTTGCCGGCAGTGGCCATTGGCCTTCGGGTTTAAACTCGCGGTTACCGCGTATTGGCGCATGTCCTGTGTGCAGGCCTGTCATAAGGCATGCACGTGACGGTGCTGAAACAGGTGCCCCCGCATAATGCTGCCTGAACAGCATGCCCTCTCGGGCCAGACGGTCAATATTTGGGGTCTGAAACTTCTGCTGTCCGTAACAGGAAATATCACCATAACCGAGATCATCGGCAAGGATGTAAATAATGTTAGGCAACCTCTGCTTATGACTTTCTCCGCCACACGTTAACAAAGTGCCGGAAACACACAAAGACACTGATAAGAGAATTTGGTATTTCATAACGTCAAGTTTACACGGTTGAGGGTAACTTAGATTTTTATTAAGCAAATATAAGAGTTTATTTTTTAACTGCAAAGGATTTTTTTCTAAACATTTCTGGAGATATTACTTGCCGTTTTTCAACTGCATGAAAGGGCTCGCTAAGCCCGAGTTCTTTTCAAACCTCTATGTCGTTACGATGTTTGAATATTTTGTAAATTTTGGTGAATTATTTGTATTCCAATCTTGCATGAAAAAAGAAAAAGGTAGACGCGTTTCACCGCATCATAAACTGGAGGGACGGCTTCCGCCCCGTCCGTGGTGCGGTTTTGAACCCGAATCAAAGAATGCCCCGAAATTCGGTCGGGGTAGAACCCGACCCTCCAGAAATTATCTTTGAAATATTTTTCAATAAAAATTCAATCGTAACTATTTTGGTTTAGTATGTTTCAGCTGGAGTGTGCTTTGAAATATTTACGGATAGTATCAACTACGAACTCTGCCATTTGCATAGTTAATGCTGGACCCATCGGTAAGCTAATCACTTCTCTATGAATACTTTCGGTAATTGGAAAGGATACTCCCTTAAAATCATCCATGTACGCGGCCTGCAAATGCGGCGGTATCGGGTAATGAATCAACGTTTTTATCCCATGTTCGTCTAAAAATTTTTGCAAACGCTCTCGTTCTTTAATGCGAATGACAAAAACGTGCCAGACCGGGTCTGCCCAATCAGGTACAAATGGCAGAGTGACATCGGGCAAATCACTTAAATTTTTCAGGTAAAATTCTGCTATTTTTTTGCGGCGATTATTCCATTCATTTAGTTTGGTGAGTTTGACTCTGAGCAAGGCGGCGTGTAATTCATCGAGTCTGGAATTAAAGCCTTTGAGTTCATTCACATACTTTACTCTGGACCCATAATTACGTAGCACGCGGACTTTATCGGCTATTTGTGCGTTATTGGTGGTAACAGCGCCTGCGTCACCAAAAGCGCCCAGGTTTTTTCCCGGGTAAAAGCTCCACGCCGAAGCAGTGCCCAAAGCTCCGCAGTATCTGCCTTTGTATATAGCGCCATGTGCTTGAGCCGAATCCTCAAGAACCATTAACCCATAGCGACCGGCTAGATCCATGATAGGGTCCATATCTGCCGGTTGTCCGTACAGATGCACAGGCAAGATAACCTTAGTTTTTTTGGTTATAGCGGCCTCGATTTTTTGCGGATCGATATTATAAGTTTTTTCGCAAGGTTCAACTGGCACTGGCTTAGCCCCCAAAAAAGACACTGCCAGCCATGTCGCGATATAAGTATTTGCTGGTACAATGACTTCATCTCCAGGGCCCACACCCATGGCAAGCAGGCTCAAATGCAAGGCCTCCAAACCATTGCCCACACCGACACAATGTTCTGTCCCGCAATAATTAGCCCACTCGCGTTCAAATGCGGCAACTTCATTGCCCAAAATATACCAGCCGGAATTCATTACGCGCTGGAATGCGGCATCGAGTTCATCCTTTAATTCCAGGTACGAAGCTTTCAGGTCAAGAAATGGAACGTTCATTTTTGCTTTTCCTTTAGAAAGGTTTCATAGTCACGAATATAATCAGACTCATCGTAAGGCAGAGAAGCCAGGACGAGACAGATTCCTCCAGAAGAGAAGTTCTCTTCGTGAGCCCAAATCATCGGAGGAATCAGCAGCCCGTAATATGCGCGATCCAACCGCACGCGCCTGGTATTAGAACCATCATCAAGTACCACATCGAATGCGCCCATGACCGAAACAAGGAATTGATACAATTTTTTATGAGCGTGAGCACCGCGGCCCTCGCCACCCGGAACGTCGTAAATGTAAAACACACGCTGCACTTCAAACGGTACGTGCTCCCCGCTATATATTGGGGTAAGCGCACCTTTGCGTTCGCTTATCTTAGGCAGTTGAATCAGCTTACAATCGTCTATGGTGGTCTTTTGCATTAGGCGTTCAAATTTTTGAATTCTGAATAATCACGGATATAATCATCAACAGAATAAGGTAAAGATGCCAGGACTAGAGCGACTGAATTCGTAGAAAAGTTTTGAAGCCTGCGCCACAGCATGTTTGGCACATAAAGTCCATAATAAGTCCGATTAAGCGTAACTTGCTTTTGCGCCACGCCGTCATCCAGGTACACCTCAAAACTTCCCGATAATGCGATGATAACTTCCTGCAATTTACGGTATGCATGACTTCCGCGGGACTCACCCCCGGGCACATCATAGATCCAGTAAACTCTAGCTATCTTAAACGGGATATGTTTTTCAGCTTCAATAAACGTGAGGTTCCCACGGCTATCTAATACCCGGGGAAATTGGATAATTGCTGCATCGTAAACTGACCGCCTGGTTTTTATCATAATAACATTCAATCCCTGATTTTATTTTTTACTTCCCGTCCAAATATCTGATAATTTTTGCCGGATTACCCACTACAACTGCATTTGCCGGCACATCCTTTGTTACAACGGCGCCGGCGCCGATCATTGCATTTTCACCTATTGTTATGCCGGCCAGTAAGGTAGCATTCGCTCCTATACTGGCGCCTTTCTTAATCGATATGCTCAAAAATTTCTCCGGATAACATTTGCTCCGCGGAAACAAATCATTAGTAAAGGTCACATTCGGGCCAATGAATACATCGTCTTCAATCCTGGCCCCGTCCCAGATCTGAACGCCGCACTTGATAGTAACACGGTCACCTATTACTACATCGTTCTCAATAAACACATGATCACAAATATTGCAATCTTTACCTATGCGTGCGCCCGGCAAAATATGTGCATTTGCCCAGATTTTGGTCCCTCTGCCGATGTTCTCAGATTCTAGAATTGCCAGGTCATGAACGAATATCTCACCCGACCTGACGATTTTCATGACCCGTCGTGCAGGGATATTTTCCACCATCATACCGGCAGGAACATTCCGAGTAACAACAGCTCCAGCAGCAATATTAGCTTTTTCTCCAACAACAACTCCGGGCATTAAAACAACCCCGGAACCGATAACTGCTTCAGTGCCTATTTCAACTCCAAAGTGAATTATTGTATTTGCGCCGATCCTGGTACCAGCTCCAATTCTGACGCTCTCAGCCCCAGCAGAGTTAGAAGTTCCCGAACCATCCGACAATGCCGCACCAATCACTACGCCTGCAAGGATCTCAGCCCCATCGTCAATTGTAACATCACCTTCAATTATTACATGCGGATGAATCCTGATATTATTTCCAAGCCTGACCGATTCCCGCACTATTGCAAACTCGGCTATTTGTACGTTTTTTCCGATCTCATGCGTTTCCACTACTGCAAGTTTGTTAATGCCGTTCATGCTAAAAACAGATCAGAATTCTAAATATCAAATGGCTCTTTGCAAGTAAACACTTATACCTGCACCAACAAAGGCAATTCACACTCAGCCGGCTAAAATCAATCTAAAAAACCAATTCATTTCCTGAACCACTGATTTAACCATTTAACTCCAACCAAAGAATAAACCTTTTTGAGGCATAACGCACTTACTATGGCCATAAGTACGATGTTTAATCCTGAACTCATTTTCCCGGGCAATATGTAAAATGAAACAAATACAATAGCAATACAGGCTAAAACACCGAGTCCGATTCTAATATTACTTGAATCCCAGCAAAAACGGGTCATACGATTCACTACAAGGTAAATCATAATCAGATAAAAACCATACATAACAAAGAAGGCAATTCCAACACCTACGAGCCCAAACATCTTCAATCCCAGCCAGGAGGTAATAAGATACAAAACGTTCCATATTGTCTCAGTTACAAAAAATGCAATACCCTTTCCTTTTGCCAGCAACACATAACTTATTGGCCATGAAATTACCCTCAAAAACACACCCAATACCTGCCAGCGCAACACATCATAAGCAGGAATAAATTCAGTCGAATAAAACACAGAAATAACGAATGGCGTAAAGGTTAATGTAGCCAGAATTCCGGGGGCGGCCAGAAGCATGCCGATTAAAGTTTGCTCATTAACCAACCGGTTAACTGTTGTGTTGTCTGTGGCAACAGCAGTCAATCTTGGATAATAGTCCATGCCCATGGCATTTAAAATGATGTTAATATACAACGAAGACAGGGTAATAACCGCCTGATAGAGGCCGACACTCTCTATTCCGAGTCTACGAATCACAAGAACCCGAACAAGGTAAGTAACCAACGTATACAACACCCCCGTATACATAAAAACAAACCCCAATGATAGCAGGCCACGAGCTTCATGGATAATATCTGTCAGGGTCAGAGCAACAAATTCAAACTTTAACTTTTTATAGAAGAAAAAGACTGGAACCATCGCCATAAACGCAATAACAACCAGCGCAGGCACAATTGCTTTCTGATGCCAGACATAAATAATCGGTAAACTAAAGACTGTGCCCAAAAACGCACCGATAACCGTGATTTTAGCAATATCCGAGATGCGCCGCATGCCCTGAAGAACAGCGGAATATGCAGTTGTTACAGTACTGAACAACAGAGTCCCCGATAACAATACAATTGCAGCAGAATGCGATTCATCGCCAAAGGTCCAAACAGATACTCGCGAACTCAGAACAATCGTAAGAAACATCCCGATAAGCCCAAGGACCCAGCTTAAGCCTGTCAAAATTTTAACCGTACGCGCTATGCGTGTAGTATCACCGACGGCAACCTTTTCGGCAACCTGCCGCACACCACTATTACCTATTCCCAGTCCAAAAACATTACCTAGCACGGAAATAATCGACTGGTACATCCCCATCAGTCCCACACCATCCAGTCCGAGAAAAAGCGCTATTGCCTTTGTTCGGATAATCCCAATAAGGATATTTAACACCTGCGAGCCTCCCACAAGTGTGGTCGATTTGAAGATTTCTTTATATGAATTACCAGTTTTTCCCTGTTCTTGTTTCACAGATAAATCCGTTTTAATCTCTTATCGCACTACACCTATTGCTTAAATGCTTACACAAAAGAACCCAGAATAAAAGAATTGATTAGCTGCTTTTTTGACAATCTTTCAGCCTAACTAGATTGCTTCAGGGATTGCTCGTAAAAATCCTTACCAATCGCGTTTAAAAAAAGTCTCCGCAAGGTATCGTGACCACGTTCGCTGGGATCTTCAAAGTTCGGCAAATACCACAGGTGTGGATCTTCCCATGAAAAGTAATCCGACCAGAACTGCCCGAAATGCGCACCATGTCCTAAAAAGAACCTGTGGATATCGACGATCCTGACAAACTTAAATTTTTGGGGCATTGACAAAATAACGTCATTGTACTGCCGGAGGATTAACCTTCCGTCGGGCCACGCTGGTAGGCCTAACGTTTCGGCATCGCCTTGATCATCCGTTGGATCGTATATAGTCCCCAGATAAATCAAACAATTACCTTCAAACTTTTTATGAATCTGAATCAGCATTTGCTCCAGGCGTTCCGCAAAATTATTTATCCATGGTCTGGCTTCGGCCAGCGTTGCACCAAACATCGCACCCTCGGTCGGTCTTGTATGCCCGTAATTATGGATAATGTCATTACCACCGGTAGTAATCACTACAATTCCGAAATAGTCTGCAGAAAAAACAGGCAAACGCGGCAACTGGTCTCTGAAAAGATCAATCGAAGTTGATCCGGAAACAGCCAGATTTGTCCAGCTCAGGTTCGGCAACACGGCACTCAAACATTTCCCAAGCATATCAGAATAATCATTGGGCGGATTGGTTATCAACATACTGAAATAAGTCTTTTCTTTGGGGATATTAAAACCAGCAGTGATACTGTCACCAAGGCCGACCAAAACAACTTTGCGGTCAGTCCATTCTTTAGAAAAATACAATGCCGGCACAGACGGTCCTGCTGGCCCAACACCATACGGATAATTTTCAAGAAAGTGTTTGTACCCGAACCATCCCGCAATTACCATGAATACCCCAAGAACTCCTAAAACCAACGCCGGCCGCATCAGTACTCCTTTAGTATGGCCATTTCCATTACTCATAGTTAAGCTTTTTGATAATATTTTAACTTACGAAAGTAAACAAAAAAACGAAATAATCAGGCACTTGCCTAATTTAGAGTTATCTTTTGAATGGCCGGGTTAGAGCCAGAACAATTTTCTGTCCATTTTCTGGAGGTCCGGTTACAGCCAGAGCCAGCGGACGGCAAGGATCGCGTCACGATATCAAACAAGAATGCGGTACAAAGAATTTAATATGCAAGATTTTCCATGGCTGTGACTGTTTTAGGATCCGGGATTTGATCCCAAATCATTACGATCCCAGGGTTTTTTGCATTTTTTGGTGAATTTTTTATTTGCAGTTTATATCTAAAAATTCAGTACGATGGCTGCAATTAATAAACGAGATAAACGGCTTAAGTTAGAATTTA